>TARA_R110002074_G_scaffold249435_1_pt1 | contig 19381 bp, 8 predicted proteins | sample TARA_R110002074 | Tara Oceans TARA_R110002074 (sample SAMEA4397215) | marine metagenome | biome: Polar Biome; feature: [MIX] marine epipelagic wind mixed layer (ENVO:01000061); material: water (ENVO:00002006), including particulate matter (ENVO:01000060) such as... | depth 10-100 m | reverse complement strand
TGATCGAGTATCTTGCCATGACTCTTGGCCGTGCTTCAGGGTTGGAGGCACCTGACATCGCTTTGGTAGCAATGCCGGATGACATGCCCCCTGCCTTACTGGTCGAGCGTTTCGATATTCGCACATCGCCAGAGGATGAACGCCGCTTTGCTTTGGAGGATCTGTGTTCGGTCCTCGATCTGCCCCCCGATGCGAAGTATGATGGAACAATCGAGAGGATAACGCGTGCTGTTCGACCGCTGTCGACATCTGCCGGGGAAGATCTTCTGTTGGTCATCAAGCGCGCCTTATTCGCTTGGTTGATCGGCGACGGCGATATGCACCTGAAGAATTTAGCGCTCCTAAAGATTGCCGATCCTGTTGCGGATCGCTTCAGCACAATCCGCCTCGCGCCGCTCTATGATGCGGTCACGACGCGGGTGTTCCCGAGTCTTGAACATGATCGCATGGCCCTGAAGCTGAACGGCAAAGATGACCGGTTGCGGCGTCGTGATTTCATGCAGGTTGCGGCGATAGCCGGCTTGGCTGCAACCGGCGTCGGCGAAGAGATTGATCATTTCTTGCAGCGCTTCGCTGAAGCCATAGACGGCGTTTCTCTGCCTGATCTTCCTGGTGTGGACCGTGATATCGAGGAGCGGGCAGAGGCTATGGTTGCCCTGTGCAGGGAGCGGGTTGCGGCATTCTCATAAATATAGAGACTTTGTAGGTCGCTTGAGAAAAGCGAAAATGCTGAATTTATAAGGCAACCCGCGCGCACTCTCTCGACCGGGAGGGGTCATCCCTCCCGCTCTGTCTATTGCTCTTCTTGTTTCGGCAAATTCCAATTGGCAGCAACGATCTCATTATCAAAACCAAACGCCTTTTCTTCGCAGGGACCAATTTTCAGCTTGAAGTTGTGACACTCGTTACCCACAAATGACTGGTATTACTTTATTTTAGACTTGGGTATTTCGCCGACGATGGATGAGCAAAAAGCACCACCTATGGACCCACAAGTTCTGCTCAGAACCAAAGACTTTCTTGTAAGTCGCACACAGAAAACTCTAAATGCACCTCCATTTCTAGCGCTCGCAATTGAGTTAAGCCATCTGCCAGATACGCGAACTGCACTCCAAGCCTTGGTGAAAACAGGCTTCACGCCGCAGAAATTGCTCCAAAAATTCCCAAACGTTACGGCTTGGGCAATATGTGCTTCGTTGCTCGAAAACTACGGCAAAGGAACCCAAGAAATATGGCCACTGATTGGTCGATTGTTTGGCAAAGACCCCTCGCTTCCAGCGCGTACAGAAATCGTAGCCTCATTCAAATCTGTCTGCCGAAAGATTGGACTGGTGACAGATGGTTTTGACCGTAATGTTGATGTCTTTCTAATTCATGTTGGGGTTGCACGCGGGCAGTTGGGACATGTTGCAAAGGCGTTTTTGCAGCAAGAGGCGGCCAACGGCTTGCCTTCCTCTGACGACGTCGTTCAATTGAACCGTTGGGAAGACGATGCTGTTTTGACATTCTTACCGGTCGGCGTGCATGTTCCCGAGCGCCCTATCTTGCACGACGAAACTGCGTGGATGGCGGCTCTTTTCCTAAAATGGCGTGTGAATCCTACAGAGCTTCGAGAGCAGAGCACTTTTGCTGCGGAGTTCGCGGACACTCTTGAGAAAATCGAAAAAGATGTTGGCTCGACATCACTGCTTGCCTCGCAGCCCTCGCCACGGCTGATTTGGCTGGATGGTCGCCCACAATTACAGGTGCCTGCCGGTGCCGGAAGGCTACAGGTCAACATCGGTTCGCAAACACTCAGACTCAGGCGTGGTCAAACATGGCCACTACTTAATCCGATTCCCCCAGATCTTACTTGGGTCGCAGATGGGGAAAGCCGCCATTTACCGCTATACAACGCGGCTTTTGTCATCTTCGAACCAGAAGATGGCCGACAGTTGGTGCCTCGCAAAGGAACCAACGAATGGATTGTTCAGACAAGTGTGGCGACGGTGACCTCTACCCGGGAATTCACGGTGGATGGGGTTCCGGCTGACCTATTTGGGCCCAACCTCTATGTTGCTCAAGTAAGTTTGCGGGAAAATCCTGCCGAACTGCGATCACCCAACCAAAGCGTGCTATTACGCGGCTCCAAAAGAACCAGGATTAGCATCGAAGGCCGCCCAATCGCGGTGCAATCCGGCAGAGCTGGCAGTTTATGGTCAGGTGACGCGGACATCGTGCTGGAAGCAGCGCTTTACACAGATCGCCGTGTAACTATTAAAGTAGAATGTTGTGATCAATCAGAACGTGTCCATTGCCAACTCGATGAGAACGATATTGGCCGACTGTCTGTGGCCAACATCCTAAAAAGTTTGGGGCTAGATCAGACGGGTGATCCCATCCGCATCGTTTTAACAATGCTACGCGAAGCGGACGGTCAACTCATCGAGACGCGCATCAGGCGGGAAATTTTTGTCTGGCCAACATACGCAGGCTTGGATGGCGTCACTTTCCTATGCGCGAACCAACCTTCAAATTTTGTGGAAGCATCATCCAAATACGTTTTGCACGACGCGTCCGGAAATCTGTGTTTGGATCGCAGGGGCGGCTACGACAAAGCCCTGATAGGTTTTGAGATTGACTCTGAAACACGCCAGTTTCTCGTAGATTGGCCTGAGATATCCATGGTGTTGGAAAGAACAAACGGCACACGAGAGCCATTGATGCTTGGGAGCGCAATCATTCTGGGTCCTGATGATTGGAACAGTTCACTTGTAGTTCGATCTCCAGATCGTCGGGCAACCTTGACCATTGCAGGTCGTGCGTTGGAACGGCCTTTCGCCAATACCGGTAGCTGGGCAATTCCACTTCGTCAGCTTCACCAAGCTCACGACAATCACATTTACTTGCTCAACGGTGCTGCTCGTACTTTGCTGGCACGCATTGAGACAGTTGCCGCCCCAAAAGAGCTTACGATAAACCACCGCGCAGATGGGGTCACGGCCCGGATCTGTGCCCCTTTTTCAATTGGTGGGGTATTGCTTGTCGCCGAGGATGAAGATGGCGAAGTCGTTTCTAGCGAATTTAGCTACGATCATTTCCCGACAGACATGCCTGCAGAACCAAAAATTAGTGCGAAAAAGTCAGCGGAAGACAGCGTCACTATCCTGCTCAAAAACTCGCGGAGTTCTGAAAAACTGCGATTGTTTGACATCAGTTTGCGTGAAGTCGGTCGTCGCACCTGGACGCGCCTCTCTACAAATCGCGGCGATCGCATAACACTTGCGGTTCCAGCGTCTGAACCGTCCGATCCGTCCGTTGACGCCATGACGCGTGTTGACGCCTGGATGAGCCAATGTTTCGCAGCAGAGTGTTGGGATGGTGGCTTGAATAGGCTGTTGACGAGCCGTTGGGCAGAAGTTGTTCGTGCAATTGATCATCACGCCGGTGGCCGTGCCGCTGTTCTCAGCCTTGCCCATGCGGAGGAGGGAGATTTCAACTGGCTGCCCATGAAACACGTCGTTGAGATCGTACCTGAACTTCACTCCGCCGAGGCCTTTGAATACTCTTCCCTCAAGGCGATAGACTCGCAAATTGGAAGAGCCCTTTCAGTGTTGAGCTCAATCGGACGAGGCCAGATCCGACAAAACCCATCCATAGACACCCGCGCATTTCTCGGTTTCAAGAACGCACGGTCAGCAGATCGCCTCGGAGAGGAACTTTCCGGCTTTTCGACGCTGCGCCTCATAAGTGTTTTGCAAATGCTCGGCGTTTCTCGCGCGTTCTGGGATGGCCGAACTGTGCTTGGACCCGAACATCGACAGGCAGCTATGACCGGTTTGATAGAGCGCTGTGAGGACTTTCGATTGTTCACAGGAGACGCGGCAGAAGGCCCCATGAGCCTCAGAAGCGCGCGACTCAATCAACTAATGCAAGGTGTCATTAAGAACAGCCCGAGCATCCCGAAAGGTCCGGAGCATGATGAGCAAGACTATTTACTTTGGATCGATCAGACCCTCATGGCTTATGCGAGGGCAGCGCGCCGCCGCAAGGTGCCTGAGTTTTTTGATACGGTCGCTCAAGCGACTGGGTTCTCACTGGCTGAAACCAAAAGATTGTTTGGTGAACTCCTAAGGTTGGCTCCAGAATTGCTCACGTTTCACTTGTTGTGCCAAGAATTAGAAAGACTACGTACATGAAAGACCTGCCTGAGCATAACGATGATCTCGACCCAGTTGCTTTCAAGAGAACTTTAGCGACCCGCCTGCGTGATTTCACCCTATCTGCAGCGTCCATTTCGCCAGTGCATGCGCCTCGCCTCGCGTCTGCCGTTGAAACCCTGATTTCGCGCCATCCTTTCGTAAGCGGTCCTTACGTCGAAAGCCTTCCAGACTTCGAAAAAGGTGAATCAATCGCAGAGCTTGTTGCGTCTGGCGTTCTTTGTGAAGCTTGGAAGCCAATGGGGGAGAAAGCTCCTGCGTTGTTTGAACGCAAACTTCATCTGCACCAAAGAGCGGCAATTGGACGAGATGAAAATTACCTTGTGGCGACTGGTACTGGCTCGGGCAAAACCGAAGCCTTCTTGTTCCCACTTATCGATGCGCTTTTGCGTTCGGGTCCAAGCAAACCGGGTGTTAAGGCGATCCTTGTCTATCCATTGAACGCTTTGGCGACGGACCAGATGCATCGTATTTCTAAGCTTCTGTTCAAAGAGCTCGGCAACCCCGGCCTCACGCTTGGGCGCTTTACGGGCCAAACTAGCGCACGCGCGGGCAGGGCTGAAATAGAGCGGGAGATCAGTGAAGCACCAAGCTTTCAATCCGCTTTCGGATACGATGAAAAGGTTCCCAAAAACTGGCTCTTGTCGCGCAAAGAAATGTTGGAGAACCCGCCTGACATTTTGATCACCAACTATGCAATGTTGGAGCATATTCTACTTTTGCCCAAAAACCGCGCCCTCCTCAAAGGGGCTGACCTGCAGTGGATCGTGCTCGACGAATTGCACACATACACTGGTGCCCAGGCAATTGAAGTGGCCTTCCTTCTTAGAAAGCTGAAGGCCGCGTTAGACATACCCTCGAACACACTAAAATGCGTTGGGACATCTGCCAGCCTTGATCCCTCTAGAAAGGACGAACTTGCAAGATTTGCAGAAGATCTGTTTGGCGAACCTTTCGGCGGCGGAAGCGAAGCAATCATCACGTCAAAACGCGAATTTCATCCCACCTTGAAGATCGACAAGCCGATTAGATCTCTAACTGCAGAACAATGGATCAAGCTGGGCGAGGGTTTGGCCAAATTAAAAAGGGATGGCGCGCTCCACCCCGATGAAGCCAAAAACCATGTTGACGACTGGAATGACATCTCCGGCGGCATCCTCGACCTAGCTGATGGGTTTCACCTTGGGAGCCGCCTTTCCGAAGCGCTTTCCTCGCTTGCCGAAGTGCGCCAGACGGCTCACCTTCTTTTGCCCGCTGAAAATGCTGGGGCCAAAATTTTGCCTTTAGACGTTTTGGCTGCTCAAATTTTTCCCGATGTAGCCCCAGATATATCAACGAAAGCGATGACCGCGCTAATTTCAATCGCTGTTTTGGCAGTTCCCTCGGGTGTTGACGGCTACCCATTGCTACCCGCCAGATATCATATCTCCGCGAGCGCGACTGAGGGCATTTTGGTTGGCCTGGATCCAAGCAACGAGGAGAGCTGGGCAACGCCGGAGATTGGTCGGAATGGACGCGATGCAACTGATAAAACTCCTGCAGTTTGGCCTCTACTCGTGTGCCGTAGCTGTGGGCAGCCATATATCGAAGGCTATGACGATCAGGTGCGCATCTTGCCGAGCCCACCTCGCAATGGATCGTCTAAACGCATTGTTCTGCGACTTGGCAAAAGCGGAACAGCAGCAACAGACGATGTCACAGACGACCTAGCTGAAGTTGATCTTGAATATCTGAACCCTGTCGATGGCGAAATCATGGATGGGCCCGCCGATGGTGTGATTGAGCTTCAGGTGGCCAGTACAGAAGAAGACGACCGCGATCGCAAACCTTACGTGAAAAAATGTGTTGCGTGTGGAGCAGGCGCCGGAAATTACGCGGAACCAATTTCCCATATTCACCCCGGCGATGAGGCTGTTTCTGCGATGTCAGCCCAAGCTCTGCTTGAAGCGCTGCCACCACGAGAGCATTCCGATGGTCCAATGGGTGGCCGTGCTCTGTTGGCATTCTCGGATAATCGGCAAGATGCTGCGTTTTTTGCTCCATTTTTTGAACGCACTTCTCGCTTAGAAGCAATGCGTGGGGCAATCTTAGATTCCATCCGCGACGAAGGTGAACCAATGGGGATCCGCGATCTCTCGGACTCTGTCGCGAGGCGATTACGAAAACACAAATTCGCTCTTTATGATCGCAGAGACTTGGAACGCCCCATGAAAGGCGACCAGTTCAAAGACAGATTGTTGGCATTGATCGTCGCAGAGATGACGCTGGCAGCGACGGGTCGAATTTCGCCGGAAGCGTTTGGGCTTTGGCAAGTTAGTCACACAAAACTCGATCAAGTCATCAAGAAAGCACAGGTCGAGCTTTCGTCCGAAAAGTTGACTGCGCTTGTTCCGGGTACCCTCAAGCTCATTCTATTGATGATGAGGCAAAACAGAGCAATCAACGACCTTGGCGGCATCATTGATTTGTCCGACGAGGCTATCTGGGGCAGGGGACGCGGTTCGATTGAGACGTCATATGACTTAGATCGTACGTCAGAGGGCAAACGTCTAAGAACCCTTCTTCCCGCTAAACCGACGACGCCCACGCGGCTTACTTGGGTCCTGTCAGAAAGACTTGAGCTGAGTTTTGACGAGACCGCCACATTAGCAAGAGCTTGTTGGAACGCACTTTCTTCGCGGCGAGCGGGCATTTTGCAAAAACATAAAGCTGGGTTGGTGATCGATTTAGATGGATTGCAGATTGAAAAGGGACGCGACCGTTTCCAATGCGAAAAATGTGGTCGTGTGGCTGGATTTGACGTTGCCGGAGTGTGCCTTGCGTTCCGGTGCACTGGAGCCACCAAACGCGTGGATAGTAACGATTCCAACACTGAGAATTACTACATCCAGCGCTATCAGGCACTCCCGTCCGCAGCAATCGCGCGTGAACATACTGCTGCGATCGGCCCAAGCTTGAGGAACGTGATTGAAGGTGGATTTAGGGAAGGCAAATTCAACCTCCTCAGCTGTACGACAACTATGGAAATGGGTGTTGATCTCGGCGATTTGGAAGCCGTGATTTGTCGGAACGTCCCTCCTGGCATCGCGAATTATCAACAGCGGGCCGGGCGCGCGGGCCGTAGGGCACAGGCGGCTCCTATTGCACTGACGATTGCACGAGGCAGCCGATATGATCAGGCAACATTCAGCGCCTTTCCAGAATACTTGGCCAGCATGCCGTCTATGCCTTATATTTCGTTGGATAACGCTCGATTTTTGCGACGCCATCAAGTGTCTTGCGTTTTGGCAAGCTGGCTCGATACGCGCCTTGAATCCAGTGACAGAAAAGGCGCTCCACGCTTGCGCGATGTCTTGGCAGATCGCCTTGATGCGGAAGAAACGCGCGCTCTTTTGCATGACTTAGACACTTGGCTTGCCAGTGACCAAGGCAAGGCTGCACTTGGGCGCGCGAAAGAAATGTCCAAAGGATTACCGGCTGGCACTGCCCTGCAGGGCAGTGAGCTTGTATCCCATGTACGCAATGAAATCGGTGGTTGGCTGGATCAAGTGGCCGGGCGCTGGTCAAGTATTCAGCACAGGTATGAACTCGCTGAAACCGAACAGGCATCAGCGGAAACTGAAGAACTGAAGTCGCGCGCGTTGGGGCGGATGAAGTGGGCGGACGGAGAGAAGAAACGCTATCTTGATCGCCTGCTTGTGGAGAGCCTATCGCGCGCCGCCGTTATCCCCACATATAGCTTTCCGGTACATTCGTTGACGCTCGAAATCGTCCAGCATCGCGACAAACAAGGTCCTAGTGAGGGCGAGATCGAGCTGAGCCGCGATGCAACATTGGCCATCTCAGAGTACGCGCCTGGTGCCGAGACCGTCGCCGCCGGCCGGATTTGGCAAAGTGCAGGCATTGCCAAGAGACCCTCCAGAGTGTCTGGCGATGCATGGTTGGAAGAAGGGTTCATTCGTATTTGCGATGCGTGCCAGCATGTAGAGCGCGTGGATGAATGGGATCAGCTTTCCGAGCAGTGTTTCGGGTGTGGAACGACCCAGCTACCAAAAGCACGAAAGTACTTAGAGCCCATCGGTTTCCTGACATCTTACAAGGACAAGGCTGGTGGCGAGCCAGGGGTGAGCAGGCTGCGAACGCGTGCAGTTGATGAAGCTCGCCTTTTGACCCGCGCCCCTCGCGACAAGATGAGCAAGTCTGATCTTGCGCGAGTTACAACGTTTTTAGCCCCATCACATGGTGGTGTTGAAGGTGAGGAAGGCCGCATGGTCGTCGTGAACCGTGGTCCCCACGGCAGCGGTTATTTTCGCTGTCCAAGATGCGAGCACGCGGAAGCTGCACCGCAGGGAAGTAACTTTTCAAAAGCAGAGTTTCCTAGCAAACACTTCGACCCACGAACAGGTGACCCGTGCCCCGTTGAAGCCCTAAAATATCCAATAGATCTAGCGCATATTTTCACAACAGATGTGCGAATCTTGCGATTGTCGGAAGCGATGACAGTTCCATCAGATGTTAAGGACGGTACCGCTTATACCAACGACACCCTGAGGGGAGCCGCAGAAGCAATTCGTCTTGCCGCCGCCGATCTATTGGGGACAGACCCTCGCGATTTGAGGGCAACCTTTGAGAGTGGGACAGACGACTATTTGATCATTTTGGCGGATTCAACGCCGGGCGGCGCTGGCTATGCACGCCGTCTCATTGACGAGCCTCGTTATTCTGCTCGACGTCTGCTGTCGAAGGCATTGGAAATTCTCGATTGTGAAAGGGGCGAGAAATGTCAAACAAGCTGCGTGAGATGTCTGAACGACTACTCTAACCAAGCCTATTGGGATCGCTTTAATCGACATTCATCTCTCAAATGGTTGGCCGCCGTTTTGGCACGCAGCACAGCAAGGCCTGATCATGTTCCAGCCCAAGCGATCCCAAGCGATGCGCCGTCAGGAGATGCTTTAAGCCGCTACCTACGAAACCGGGACCAAGTGGTGGTCGTCGCAAAAAACCTTTGGGGCGCTGAAACCGAAGAGAATTCCATCAGAAGCGCACAACGATTGCGCGATTGGTTGGAGGCAGAACCTCAGCGCAAGGCGACGGTATTTTGTTCAGCTCCAGATGAGGGAAACGCCAACTGGCTGGACCGGCAAATTGCCGCCATTTTGAGGCCGATGGAAGACGCCGGTAGGCTCACATTCCCGACGATGCCACATGCCGTTACCAAGGGAGCACCACGTCTCACGCTTTTCGGCAATGGCGATATGGAAGAACTTTTTGATAATGAAGATCACGCTGCAGCGTTGGCTGGTCTCGGAGAGGGGGTCATATTTCGGTGTACGCGTGCGCCATCTGACACTTGGGCAGGTCGCAATGCGGCCAAAATAATAGAAGCGGCCAAAACGAAGACGTCTTACCTTGGTGCCTTGATCGATCGTCTCTCCATACATCGCTTTAGGCCAGGGGATGTGCGGAACCTCGAGCCGGTGTTTTCGTCGTTGTCAGGGCTACTGGTTCGCATGACGATCGAGGACCCTTGGTGTGGCGCTCGTCGCCATGGACGCGAGAGCCTTTCGAAGTTCATCGCTCAACTTCAAAATTTGGATATCAACATTGGCGAACTGAAAGTTGTTTGGAACTCCGATAACTCAGACGATTCAGCTTCTCTTCAAGCCAATGATCTACGAGATGAAATTGAGCGAATTTACCAAGGAGAGCTGATCTTAGATCCTAAGCGCCGACACGAAGTCCGACATTTTCACGATCGAGTTGTCTACTTCGATGTCGACGAAACTGGCGAAAGTTGGCGTGTCGATGTTAGTTCGGGTATCGATAACCTCATGTCCCGAACCAAGGAATGTAGTATTTTCATCGAGCGCACTCAGTAAAGCGCTGTAATTCGCGTACAGACAATTTTATATTGACTCCAGCCTTCACGCTCGCTAGTTACTCTGTATATTCAATACAGAGGTTTTCATCATGCGGCTCGGCAAGCTATGTGAAATACATTCAGGATACACCGCTCGAGGGCGCCTCGAAGCAATGCCTAGCGAAGGCATGCTTGCGATTCAGCTTCGCGACTTGGGGCATGGTGAAGCGCTAAATGGCAACACCTTAGAGAGGTATGACTTGCCGAACCTAGCGGATCGCTACCTAGTTCACGGTGGAGAAGTGGTCTTCAAGTCACGAGGGGAGCCGAACACGGCAGCCGTTGTCGGCAGTATGTTGCAGGAGAAAATCGCAGTGATGCTGCCTCTTCTTATACTGCGCCCGGACATAACGCGCTTGGCTCCTGCCTATCTGGCTTGGGCCATCAATCAGCATGATGCGCAACGCAAATTGGGTGCTGAGGCACAAGGGACAAGCCTTCGCATGATTTCGAAGGCTACACTCCAGAACTTGGAAATCCCAATTCCCGACCTCGAAACTCAACATCGCATCGCAACATTGGATGCACTCTCAAAGAAAGAGGGGCGTTTATTGCGCGACCTCGCAAACAGCCGCGAACAACTTCACAGCAAAATTCTAAGTGAGCGGGCCGAACTCGCCTCCAGCCAAGGAAATCAACGATGACCGATCAAGTGACACAACAACAAATCAATCAAACCGCTTGGGCTGCATGCGATACGTTTCGCGGCGTTGTCGATGCCGGGCAATACAAAGACTACATCCTTGTGATGCTTTTCCTGAAATACATCTCGGATCTTTGGAACGATCACTTGATCAACTACCGTGAGCAATACGGTGAAGACGAAGCACGCATTCGCCGCAGGCTGGAGCGAGAGCGTTTTATTCTGCCCGAAGGGGCCAGCTTCTATGACCTGTATGAACAGCGCACCGAGGCGAATATCGGCGAGTTGATCAATGTGGCCTTGGAAAACATTGAAGATGCCAACCGCGCCAAGCTCGAAGGCGTCTTTCGGAATATCGACTTCAACTCCGAGGCCAACCTTGGTCGGCCAAAAGATCGGAACCGTCGCCTAAAGAACCTGTTGGAGGATTTCGCGAAACCAGCGATGGATCTCAGCCCCAAACGGGTCAACGAGGATATCATTGGCGAATGCTACATCTACCTGATTTCGCGTTTTGCATCCGATGCAGGCAAAAAAGCAGGCGAGTTCTACACACCTACAGCGGTCTCAGGGCTTCTGGCAAAACTGGCCAATCCTCAACCCGGCAATACGATCTGTGATCCGGCCTGCGGCTCTGGCTCGCTCCTCATCCAAGCCTCGCAGGAAGTTGGTTCGGAGAACTTCGCGCTTTACGGGCAAGAAGTGAACGGGGCCACTTGGGCGCTGGCGCGGATGAACATGTTTTTGCACGCCCGCGACGCTGCGCGCATTGAGTGGTGTGATACGCTGAATAGCCCCGCGCTCGTGGAAGGTGACCACCTCCAGAAATTCGACGTTGTGTTGGCTAATCCACCGTTCAGCCTCGACAAGTGGGGTGCCGAAGACGCCAACAGTGATCAGTTCACACGCTATTGGCGCGGTGTGCCGCCGAAGTCCAAGGGCGACTATGCCTTCATCACCCACATGATCGAGATCGCCAAACGCCAGACTGGCCGTGTGGCAGTGATCGTGCCCCATGGTGTGCTGTTCCGCGCCGGGGCCGAAGGGCGAATCCGTCAGGCCCTCATCGAGGAAAACCTGCTCGATGCCGTTGTTGGTTTACCTGCTAACCTTTTCACCACTACGGGCATTCCCGTGGCCATACTGATTTTTGACCGTTCTCGTGAAGAAGGTGGCGCGAATGAGGATCGTCGCGATGTGTTGTTCATCGACGCAAGCCGTGAGTTCACGCCAAGCAAGACGATGAACACGCTCGAAGAGGCACATTTGACAAAGATCCTCGAAACGTTCGCAAGCCGCGCGACGGTGGACAAGTATTCACACATTGCTAGCCCAGAAGAGATCGCCGAGAACGGCTTCAACCTCAATATTCCTCGGTACGTAGATACGTTCGAGCCAGAGGATGAAATCGACGTGGCAGATGTGCAAAAAGATATTGCACGGATTGAGGCTGAGCTGGCCGAAGTGCGGTTGAAAATGGCTGGTCATCTTAAGGAGCTCGGTGTTGATGTGTAAAAGTTGGGATGAACGACGCCTAGGAGATTTCGGTGAATGCAAAATTGGGCTGACCTACTCTCCTGATAACGTCGTTGAATCAAAGGGCACCCTAGTACTCCGTTCCTCAAACATTCGTGATGGGAGACTAGCATTTGAGGACAACGTTTACGTCGAATGCCGCGTACCTGATGGCGCAACCGTTCGCGAAGGCGATATCCTAGTATGTGTGCGAAACGGAAGCAGAGCGCTTATTGGCAAAACTGCGCAAATTGATTCCAATGCTGCCGGAAATGCCTTTGGGGCCTTCATGGCGGTGTTCCGAAGCTCAATAAATGAGTACGTTTTTCAGCTCTTGAACACCGAGCAGTTTACTCGCCAGGTTCATCGCTGCCTTGGAGCGACAATAAATCAGATCACCAACGCTGACCTGAGATCATTCAAGTTTTTGTTTCCACCCGAAAACGAACAGCTCAAGATCGTAGATATCCTGCGGACGTGGGACAATGCGCTTGAAAAACTCGTGGCCCTTAGTTCGGCGAAGGAGAAGCGTCTGCGGGCCCTCCGATCAACCCTCCTTTTGAGTGAATTGCGTAGCAATGGTCAGAGACGCAATTGGTCGCCGACACGCCTTTCAACTGTGACCCATGAGCTAACTGCGCGGAACGGGAAAGAAGAACTCGGACGCGACTACGTAATGGGCGTGACTAAGGCGCAAGGCGTAGTGCCAATGCGAGAACAAACCATTGCCCGAGACATTAGTCGTTACAAACGCCTTCCCACACGTGCTTTCGCCTACAACCCGATGCGGATTAACGTCGGATCAATTGCGATGAACGAGGCATCTGAAACTGTGCTCGTCAGCCCGGATTATGTTGTGTTCGGCTGCAATCCGGACGGGATCGAACCGGACTACCTCGACCACCTGCGCAAGACAGCTTGGTGGGCGCATTACATCAACAGCGGTGGTTCCGGCAGTGTCAGGCAGCGAACTTACTATGCTGATCTTGCCGCGTTGCGGCTGCCATTGCCCGACATCGAAGAACAACGCGAGATTGTAGCCATCCTGAACGCTGCGAAGGCGGACCTATCTTCAACAGAGCAGATGATTAAAGCCGTGAAGCTGCAAAAGCGCGGCCTCATGCAAAAACTACTGACGGGCGAGTGGCGAGTATAACTTAAGGAATTTTAAGATGGCCAAACCAAAAATGCAGACTTTGACCTTCCGCTTGCTGCGGAAGGGACGTTCGCCCACGAAAGCAATTTCGCCAACGTTCGCAGAAGATGGTGAGAAGCCGCTCACCTCGGCGCCTTGGACGCCAATCGAAGGGGCTGAAGTTTTCTATGGCCAGATTTACAGCAAGCCGCCGTTATGGTCAGAGTTCATTTCGTCTGGTTTAGAAGGTGATCTGGACGGAATGATGACAGGCGGGGCAGGCGCGATCATTTTCGTTCCGGTCCAAGGTCGGCACGTGGCTGTTTGTTTTGGGCAAGTTCATATGGCGTTGAATGATGACGCATTTGAGCGTCAATTTGGTTTGAAGGTCACTTTGAACTCCGTGCCAGGCAGTAGTATCCGCTCGCTCGATCTCGCCACGCCGGATGCGGTAACGTTTCAGAAACGTGTTCAGGCGAGCCGCGACAGCAACGTCAGTGCATTTGGTGTCGATCAGCTTCGCGATATTGCGCGCGTCGCGGGTGGTACGCCAAAGGACCCTAAGTTCGCGAAATTTGTTGCCGGGAAAGACTCGCTGTCTATCACTTGTGAGATTGGTGCTGGTGGCATTCAGGCGAAGTGCGAGGAGATCCTGAAGGTCTATGCAAAAAAAGACTATCAGTCAGATTTTCAGTGGGTCGATAACCTAAAGCCCGTCGTTGAAAAAGACCGGATCAAACAGCTTGATTCACAGCTTTTCGCTGACCTGTCAGAGTTGCGCAAAGGCAATCACGCCGATCTTCATATGTCGCCACCCGAAGTTGTAAACTACATTGAGGGGAGCGAGCTGCACTACAATGGGTTTGGCAGCCGTGGTGAGACATTCCACAGCTTGTCTGTCGCAGACTACGTGGATGAGCTGCAGCGATGCAAATTTGCTGGAACGATCGAAGAAATCAAGGAAAAGCATCGGATCGCTGCAAAGCCATCTGATGGTGACAAGTTCACTGAAAAATGGAGAGTATACGACTGCTTTGTGCATGAGGCGCAGCTAGGCACCGATGCGGACACTCAGCATTTCGTTCTCTTTGCGGGGAGCTGGTTCGAAGTAGAAGCATCGTTCAAGGACAGTGTTGAAACGTTCTTTAACGGCATCGACAAAGTGAAGATCGTTGGGCCGACGAAGATGAATAACGAGGAAGAATTGATCGAACACTTGGTCAAGACGCGATCTGCTGACCTCCTCAAGTTGGATAGAAAGAAAATCAACCCGAAGGGAGTGTCGAACGCGAACTTAGAGCCCGCAGATTTCTTCTCTGATAAACGTCACTTTATTCACCTGAAGGACGGTCATTCTTCAGGGCCGATCAGCCATCTTTGGTCACAGGGCGTCGTTAGCGCGGACTCGTTTGTTGGTGACGGTACGTTCAGAAAAAAGCTTCGTTCAGTTGTAAAATCAGAGAAAACAGGCTTTGAAACTTTGCTTCCCAAAGCTAGTGAACGAGTTGTCCGCGAAGACTACACAATTGTCTACGGTATCATGCGCCAGCCGTATGCCAATGGTACAACAGGCTTGCCGTTCTTCAGTAAGGTAAGCCTTCAATCTGCCGTTCAACGCCTTCGTGTTTTGGGTTTCAATGTCGCGATTGAACTGATCGAAAAACCAAAATCATCAGCCAAGAAGAAGAAAGCTGCGGTAAATGCTAAGGCTGCAGGAGCTGCGAAGCAGGACGACAATGATGCCGATCAAGTCTTGGAGGATGTATGATGGTTGATGGGTTCAACGCAGCAGAAAAGCACCAGTCCCAAATTCCGGCAATGCAGCTATTGGTGGCAATGGGTTTTAAACCCTTGTCCCAAGATGACGCCCTTCAACTACGTGGTGGACGGCAACGCAATGTTGTTTTGGATGATGTGCTGGCTGAGAATTTGATGCGGATAAATGGGTTCACGCATCGCGGCAAAGACTATGACTTCGATCTAGAGGACGCGCATGAGGCTATGCGACGCCTCATGCCGACACCTGACCGCCTAAAGGGCTTGCGCGGCACAAATCAGGATATCTACGACAACCTTGTCCTTGGCACTACGATCACAAAGTCGATTTCTGGCGACTCCAAAAGCTATTCGTTTCGTTACATTGACTGGGAAAACCCAGCGAACAATGAATACCACGTCACAGCGGAGTTTTCGGTTGAACGCACTGGCACGACCAAGACCAAACGATGCGATATTGTTGCCTTTGTAAACGGCATCCCTGTTCTGGTGATTGAAAATAAGCGTCCGACTGAGAGCTTGAAAAAAGCTGATAGTCAACTGATCGGCTACCAGAACGAGGTCAACATTCCGCAGCTTTTCCATTTTGCGCAGCTACTGATTAGCATGAAGCGGACAGAGGCGCGTTACGCGACTGTGGGAACCAAACGACAGTTTTGGCAGGCGTGGCGAGATGAGGAAGATTCCGACGACGCCATAGCTCCGCTCATCAACAGAACCATGACTGCCGCCGCGAAGACTGCAATCTTTTCCGGTGAGTTTGCCTCTGCAGCGGGCTACTTTGATACGTTAGCGGCGGACGGAGATCGTGCGGTCTCTGAACAAGATCGGACCATCTTCGCACTTTGCCGACCAGAGCGACTGCTTGACCTCATCAGAAGATTCACGGTTTTTGACGGCGGAGTCCGCAAGGTTGCGCGTCACCAGCAGTTCTTTGGAATTCGCCGCGCAATGGAAACCGTCAAGCAGACAGAGACTAACGGCGCGCGCAAAGGCGGTGTCATCTGGCATACCCAAGGTTCCGGCAAGTCACTGACAATGGTGATGCTGGGGCGTTCGCTTGCGCTCGACAAGACCATTCGCAATCCCCGCATCTTGATTGTCACCGATCGCGACGATCTCGACAAGCAGATAAAGGATACTTTCAAATCGTGTGACCTTGAACCGGTACGTGCAACTAGTGGATCGCATCTCCTAGAGCTTGTAGAAAACCGGGCTCCATTGGTCACAACGATCATCAATAAGTTCGAAACTGCTCTGAAGCACAGCAACCTCGCTGATGATGACCCAAACGTTTTTGTCTTAGTTGATGAAAGCCACCGGTCGCAAACCGGTCGGTATGGCGGCCATAGTCAGTTCGCCACCAAGATGCGTCGTCTATTACCGAAAGCATGTTATCTTGGCTTCACTGGAACACCGCTTCTCAAAAAAGAGAAGAACACGATGTCGACATTCGGGCGTTTGATCCACCGCTACGCGATTGACGAGGCCGTAGCTGATGAAGCTGTTGTACCATTATTGTATGAAGGACGTTTGGTAGAACAACAGGTCACAGGAAACGTCATAGATCGTTGGTTCGAGAAAATTAGTGAGGGCCTGACAGACAGCCAAAAAGCTGATCTAAAGCGTAAATTCTCACGAATGGATGCGCTTTCCAAAACTGGCCAATCAATACGCGCAAAGGCCTTCGACATATCAGAGCATTTTCGCCAGCACTGGCAAGGTACGGGGTTCAAAGCGCAATTGGTGGCCCCATCAAAGGCCGCGGCCGTACGGTTCAAGGAAATGCTTGATGAAATTGGTCACGTCTCAAGTTCGGTCATAATTTCGCCGCCCGATGAGAACGAAGGTAATGAGGATATTGATCAGGAATCCAAGGATACAGTCCGCAAATTCTGGTCAAAAATGATGTCACAATACAAATCTGAGGAAGAGTACAATCGTCAAACGATCGATGCTTTCAAAGGATCTGGTGATCCAGAGATCCTTATCGTCGTGTCGAAACTTCTGACGGGCTTCGATGCACCTAGAAATACCGTTCTCTACGTCTGCAAATCCTTGAAAGAACATAACCTTCTACAGGCAATTGCACGCGTCAATCGGCTCTACGAAGACGGCAATACAGAAAAGCAGTTTGGCTTTATTATTGACTATGAAGGTTTGCTTGGCGAGCTGGACAGTGCTCTGACAACATACAGCGCCTTTGAAGGCTATGAGGCCGCTGACCTTACTGGCACTGTCCACGATGTTCGCGAAGAAATCCGAAAACTGCCTCAACTCCATGATCAACTCTGGGATTTGTTCAAGTCTGTTCGAAACAAGAAAGATATGGAGCAATTTGAGCAGCATCTAAGCGATGAAGCCGTGCGGCAGGACTTTTACGGTCGCCTTCAAGCATTCAGCCGGTGCCTGCATGTATCACTTTCCTCAGACAAACTGCTTGATGTGTTTGATGACGCCAAAATCGACACAATGAAGCGAGACTGGAAGCAGTTCACAGAGCTGCGAAGGTCGGTGCAACTTCGATACCAGGAAACTGTCGATGTTCGTGAGTTTGAGCCCAAAATTCAAAAGCTGCTTGATGATCATGTGGTCGCCTTGCCCGCTGAAGTCATCATCGACGTTGTAAACATCAATGACCCAGATGCCCTCAAGGCTGTAGTCGGGGAAACAGGGGTCTCAGAAGCCTCACGAGCTGACCGCATCGCAAGTGCGACACGTCGCGCCATTACGGAGAAAATGGAAGAAGACCCCGCTTTTTACAGCCAGTTTTCGGAGCTGTTGCAAGAAACTATCCGTGCATATCGAGAACGACGATTATCAGAACGCGAGTATCTTGGAAGTGTGGTAGATTTGGCAAACAAGGTTGCGAGGAAGGACCGGGGAAGAGACGTTCCAGAGAGTATTCGAGCCAACGATGACGCGCAGGCCTTCTTTGGAGTGCTGAAAAATCGGTTGTCTACGAGTGAAGGAAAGCAAGTTGGTGAAGACGAAACTGCGGCCCTTACCATCAGTATTCTCGAGATTATCAAGGAACATCTGATCGTGGATATCTGGTCCAATGATGTAGCCCAGAACAATTTGCGGAATGCGATCGACGACTTCTTTTTTGATGTACTGCGCGATGAGAAGGGGATTGATCTACCTGTTGAGGATCTGGACGATATCGAGCTCAAGATCATGGACCTCGCGCGGGCGAGGTTCGCGGGATGAGCACTGAAGTTCACAGTCTGAAATATGGTGAAACGAGCATTGACTATCGGGTCGTCCGTAGAGATCGAAAAACCTTAGAAATTGCAGTCGAACCAGATGCATCAGTGGTGATCGCAGCGCCAGAGAACGCAAGCCTTGAGGTGATCGAACAGAAGCTGCGCAGGCGCGCAGCATGGGTTACCCGCCAGCAACGCTATTTCACAAAGTTCTTTCCTCGCACACCAGAGCGCAGCTTTGTCTCGGGCGAAACCCATCTGTATTTGGGCAGACAATACCGCCTGAAGGTGGTGCCTGATGTACGAGAATGTGTGAAGTTGCTTCGCGGGTTCATTGTTGTTCAAACCCATCGTCCCAACCGCCAAGAGGTTACAAAGGATCTTGTTGAAGGATGGTATCGCCATCGCGCGCATGTGAAATTTGCAGAGCAAATTGAAGTAAGCATGCAACGCTTTCCCGACCCAGAGGCGTTTAGGCCGAAGGGGATGACTATTCGACAAATGAAGCAAAGATGGGGCTCTATGTCCCCCAATCACCGCCTCTTGCTGAATCGACGACTTATCCAAGCGCCGATCGACACAATTGACTACGTGATCACACATGAGCTCTGCCATATTGCAGAACCACACCACGGCCCTGCATTTTTTGATTTGCTGGACAGGGTGATGCCGGACTGGGATCTGCGGAAAGAACGTCTTGAAACCGTGATGGCGTAATAGACAAGACAGTTTGTTTAGAGATGGGCGTTTGTCAGTAATTGACCTGCTCGAACCCATAATTTCCTTGATAGTCACGCCAATCAACGAAGACTGAACGATGGTAAATGCTCGGGCAGTTGTATCCCCATCGTTCAAGGCCAGTATGTGCCTCAGGCAGTGCTGCCGGAGCAGACCGAGCCCATGAAAAATCGCCTTGGGTTCCATAGGTGCCAAGGTTGTTGATTTCCACTCAGAAGTGACCCGGGTTTTTCATCGAGAACT
>TARA_R110002074_G_scaffold11903_2_pt1 | contig 19386 bp, 28 predicted proteins | sample TARA_R110002074 | Tara Oceans TARA_R110002074 (sample SAMEA4397215) | marine metagenome | biome: Polar Biome; feature: [MIX] marine epipelagic wind mixed layer (ENVO:01000061); material: water (ENVO:00002006), including particulate matter (ENVO:01000060) such as... | depth 10-100 m | reverse complement strand
GCCAGAAGCGGTCAGCGCCCCACCCATTGTGATGGCGTCTACCCAGAGATTCGCCCAGCGAACCCCTGTCGTGCCGAGATCATCCGTGGAGTCAGTATCTGACACCACGTTGCCGCCGTGGGTGGTGACTCCGATGATCTTGGCCGTGGTTCCGACGTAGATCGCTTTCGCGACACTAAGCCCACCATCGGTCTGCAAAGACCCATCTGTGCCGCTAGTGGCATCAGTCGTATTGTCGGTCTTGAGGATACCAGAGAAGACGCCCGTCGTGGCTATGAGTGCGGCGACTGTGGCTGCACCAGATCCGAACGTACCTGTGGTAACCAAGTTCTCGTTACCAAACGTGATGGCACCGGAGGAGTCTGTGATGGAGCCTGCCGCTGCTGTGAGCGTCCCAGCAACCACACTTGTGCTACCCGTTACCGTGACCGCGGTGGTGTTGCCAGTGAACACAACGTCGTCCGTGCCGTCGTCAACAGCCCAGACAATGCCGTCCGTACCAGAGCCATCTATGTCAGTGGCGCGGAACTCGAACTGCGTGCCGCTGCTACTATACACAAACCAATAGTCCGTGCCGGTGCCGAAGAATATCTCCTCGTTATCACCCAAGACAACACCTGAAGTGGAGGCGTTAATAGCTCCTGATACAGTAAGGTTTCCCGTTACTGTCACACCCGCTGCCGCTACAGCAAGTACATCGGCCCCTGCAATGGCAGTGCGTATTTCCGAAGAAACCCAGTAAACACCTGCGTCTTTATCGTCCTCGAAACTGTAACTAGGGCGAGCCACTGTCCCACTCTGCGCCTGCAGTTGTCCCGCTTTGTCGAGTCGCAAAACTCGTGTAGAGCTTGTCGACCCATTCCAAACCTCAAACAAAGCGTCATCTGCCGTGCCACGCGCACTCGCAAAGCCAAGTACGTGTTCTGCGTCAGTAGGCTTGATTGCCTTAATGCCATAGGCGCTAGACATAGATTACTGCCCCTTGCGTAACACAAGCGTAAGGGTGCGGGCTGCTGCTTGATTTACTGGTGTAGCTAGGGTTCCGCTACGGATTGTCAGCCAGCGTATAGCACGAATTGCTGTCTTATCGGTGCCGGTAATGGAGATGTAGCGATCAACTGCACATGCGACACTGATTTCATTGCCAGCGTCCTCAAATAAACTGACATCTGTGCCACCGCTAGTTGTAGTGCCCAAGAACGTCAAGGCAGCGGTTGTCCATGCGGCGGGAGTGAGGATCGCTTCGAGGTCCCAGTCCCCTAGGTCTACCTCAGATGACAGGGCCTCACCAGACGGTATTTCTGTTGTAATTGTTGTGAACGGACGACTCATTTCGTACTCCTACGCGAACCAGTGATCGCCCATCATGGGCGAGGGAGTGGTCATTTTGGGTTGAAGGCTGCGCCGCGACCTGCGGTACGCCTGTAGCTTTCTGCTCTCCAGATTACGAAGGAGTTTTTGTTCCATCTCCCTGCCTCCGGCGATCCAATCGTTTTCCATAGCATGAATTGCGGCAAACGCTACAATCATGGGCCTATCTGCTTCTGGAAAATCTACCGTTGTGTCGTCCTCTAGGTCGGGCAGGCGGTATAGGTAGTCCATAACCATATCAGCGGGGGGAGCAGCGTGACGTGTGACGTACAGGCGCTCGTTGCGCAGGTAGAAGTAGTTGCCAGATCGCTCAAACCTCATCGCGGCTGGGATTTCCATGCCCCAGCGTGCCCCAGTTGGGCGACGCAAGGCACTAGCGCCGTGATCGCCGTACATACGGAAAAACCTCTTATCCGAACCGGACGTATCTGTGCTAGGTAGGGACCAATATCGGTTTGGGTCTGAACCTGTAAACGAAATTGCTGCAGACTCTGTGACCCAGTAGTCGCCCAACCCACTGTCAATGAGATACAGCTGCGCGTCATCGACACCCTCTTGTAGCGCCATGTAGACGCCATCTAAGGCTGCGGTGTCGTGCTCTAGCATCGCGTCATCGCTGTCGTCAGTATTGACTAGGCGGTATAGCGCACGCTTGAGGCTGTCTCTGTCAGTGAGCCGGGCGGCCATGGGCTAGTAGCTCTCCTCGTCCACTGGGACTTCGATATGAACGGATGCTTCTGCAATGTCCGCTTCGTCGCGGCTACCTCGCATTGTAGTGAGGTCTGAAAGCAGCCAATGTCCACCACCCTTGTGCTGTGGGTATGGTAGGGCGTCCTGCACGCTACCTGCCGCTTCTTCCATAACCTTATTGATGACGGATTCTGGGTCCACGCCACGTTCTGCGGCTAGTTCTGCGAGCTTCTCAGAGAAGTCACGGGCCTTAACCTTACGTAAGTCGGCGGCTCGTTCTTCATTTGAACCCTCAAAGAAAGGGTTGATCGTGACCTTGCCACGGGGGCTTCGGTCTAACACAAACCGTACTGTGCTATATACGGCCTTCGTCTTCATTACGGGGTACAGCGACTCACCTGTCGTTGGGTGCTTGCGCCATTTTTTCTTGCCTGTGGCGGGATCAATCACCTGCGTCTTTGAGTCGACTGTCGCCTTGATATCGAATCGCTCCTGCTCATAGATCGTACGTCCGTCTGAGTGGACCCCCACGGGGACCGCTCCTCGTGGTGCAATCAACTCAGGACGAATGCCCCGATCATGCCTTGCTGCGGTGTGTGCCATGCCTCTTAGCCTCCTGTAAGGTCGATCCCGACCGGGATCATTGGGATACCGAGCGCCCTACGACGCCCGTACTTCATTCTCTGTCGTGCGTTATCGCGCTGGTCAGCCTCTGTAGTCTCTCGCAGCATCCTGTGCTGGGACACGACAGCCTTTGTTGCGGCTTCGGAAGACTCGTATTCGCCTCTTCCGCTCATCAAGGAGCCCTTTTCTAGTAATTCACGAAGGCCCGATACGCCGATCTCGTCTAATTCCAAGGGTATATAGCCCGGCGTTACAGCATTGGTCCTCGCATTACGCGGTAGCTTGTCCAGCTTCGGGTGCGATGGCTCCCTGCTTGGGTCTACCCATTCATGTAGTTCCACTGACTCGAAGTGCGTCCCATCGTCGGGATGTCGCAAACGTGGGTCGTTCGGAGCGAGGGTAAGACGCACCTGCCAACAATTAACAGGTGCGCCAACCCAAACCACATCTCCGTGTCCCGAATACTGCCGTGCGAACAATTCTGCTTCGTCACGGAACTCAGTGGGCGCACGGCGCTTCATGTCATGCCTGTTGACAACAAGCCCCATTGATTACTGCGCCTCGCTTGGGGCACCGTCTGCGTACGTAAAGCTCGGAGCGACGATTCCGTTGGGGTTGGCGTCGTTGTAGTAGTTCGTGTCAGCTGACACATCACCACCACTTCCTCCCTGCAAGGCATCCGTACCAGCAGTCCACAACGCCGTAGAAGCCTTCGTCTTAACCGTCACATACCCAATTACGCACTCACTTGCGGGGATATCCGAAGCGGCCAGTGCTGCAATAGCCAGCGCTTCCGTAGAATACCCTGCGGTGGAGTTCGTCAACCACGTAGCCGTACATGCTGCAGACGTATTAGCCGATACCAAGACAATGCCCCAGTAGTCTGCGGTCTCAATCGTGGCTGCAGTACCAGTGTTCACGTTTGTGTTGATTGCAAGCGTATAAAGTGAGCCAGCGATCATATAGTCAATCGCGACTGTGTTCTTGATATCGAAGTTCGTGTCGATAGCGAGTGTAGGGTTGCCAAGTGGCATAGTCGCGTCACTTAACTGGTTTACCCGTGCCGCCATACGTCTAATCGTGCGGTGCAGGGACCCATACAACCGTTTTGTAACCGCCATATCTTCCTCTCTCTTAAGAGGGGTCGGGGCCGAAGGTTACCCTCCGACCCCTAACCCAGTGTCCCGGCCTAGTAGTTAGGCGTCGGGTCGAAGTCCGTCGCCGTCACGTTGGCGAGCGTGATGCCCGTCAATGCACCGTGTCGGTTCCTGCGCGGCGAGAACGAGTTGCAGTAATCACGGACGTAGAATTCCTTCCCGTCGAAATCACTGATGCGCTCGTACATGCTGCCGTCTTCGTCAAAGTACCCGGCCTCAACCAGCGAGACCGTGTAGAGATCCTCGTTGCAGACGTTGTACAGCACGTCGTGCAGCTGGTACTCGTCTTCAGCGATATCCCATCCTGCGATGCGTACCGTCTGGTACCCACCCTCAAGCGTTTTACCAAGCTGCTGCTGCTGCTGGAAACCAACGAGCGAGCGAGCAAGCTCAGCCACGATAGCCGGATGGGCGATCATGGTGTGCGACTGCGGAGACACGGGGAACGTGCTCTTGGACGCCTGCTTGCGAGCGAACTCAGTCACTTCGATATGATCGAAGGTACTGGACGCATTGCGGTATGGCTGCCACCGAGGATACGTGGACTCAGAGATGTTAAACACTGTGGTAGCGCTCGCATCTGGGTCAACAATATCCATCATGCCGTTCTTGGCATTCTGGTATTCAGTGGCAAAGTAATCAGCAGTCGCGAGCGGAGTCGTCGCCGCAACGATCAGATCGTTAACTGCAGGCGTGGCTACCTCCCACGTTGTTGCGCTGTCAACCGTGATAGCGTTTGTGCTGTAGTTAAGAGCCGTAACCTTGGCGGCTCCACCAACAGCATTGCTGTTTGACGAATCCAGCCATGCGATAACCATACCCTCGTCGATCATCAGAAGGGGGTTGGTGCCCGCATGGTTGTATCCGGCAGTCGTAGTCACGACAGTCGAGGACGAGCGCGCAAGTACTTTGCACAGAACACCGTCAGACGAGCCGACAGCGTGACGAATCTCCATGAGACGGAACGCGCCCCACAGTTGGTCAAAGATACGTGTGCCAAAGTCCGCGAAAGATCCTTCACCTTTCGTAGCGGCTGCTTCGGTAAAGTTATCAACTGCACGACGTACGTACCGGCGTACCGGAGTCGTCTGCCAATTAGCAGCATCAACGTGGCTAGAATCCGGCAACTCACCATCGGTACCGAGCGCACCGTGAGGCCGGAGTAGGTCTGTGGCTCCATTCATCGACTCACCATCGTAACGGTACTGACCTTCACCAGCTGTCATAAACAGCTGGGCAGTTACGCTTTCCCACCTTACGGCAGGAAGGATGTCGCCTACGAAAATCTCGTGGACGAGTCCCGTGATGTCGCTGAGAGCCTGAACATTTGACTTCTGTGACCCAAGGGCCATGGTTCAGTTCTCCTATCAATCCTTCGCTATCGAGCCGACGACGCGAGCCGCTGTCGGATACTCGAACGAAGGTCTCTTTGTCTGGTCCCGTGATTCTGCGCTGGATTTGTTTCCGTCGCAGCGTTCACATTTCCCTGAGAGCGCACAGGTGGCGGGGTAGGAGGTCGGGTACTGTGCCGCTGCGCTGCTGCACTAAGTTTCTCGGCCTCGGCATCCGTCATTCTCTTGCGCTCTTTTGCTGCTGCATCAGCAGCGGCCTGCTGGTTTGACTTATGTAATGACTTATTTTGGTACGACTTTAACGCCTCCTGCACACGACTATCTCGCACGTAGTTGCTGTCAACCCATTCAAAAAACTCTTTTGAACTAGGCTCTGATTCCGGCCTACCTACTGATACAAGGTTCATGTTTCGGGCATCGACATAGTCCCCGTACTGAGCTACGGCATTCTGCATCCGTTGGCCTAGTTCCCCGCTCTGCTGCCACACCGGATACTGTTTTCCGGCGTTTTCTGTTACAGATGACAGGAATTGTCGACCTACTTGATCGCGACGCACGGTAGCTGTGATACTAGCTTCCTTTTCCTGCATCTCCTGCGTTTGCAGGGCCACAAGAGCACGCTTCATTAGGTCGGATTGGTCCGGGTACGCCTTCTCTATGTCCGAAAGGAGGACTTGGACTTCTGGGTCAGAGTCAAACTGCGGCAGGTCTCCGCTCTGCATCAACTCCATCTTGGCCTGCAGCGTGGCTAACTTAGTTTCAGCGACCTGTTGGGCGGCTGATGCTTGTTCTGCCTGCTTGGCACGTACTGTGGCGTTAGCCATGGTGCGTATCTGCCGCTCCAAATGCGCTGGAACATCTTTGAGTTCCGTGACGCCTTGGTCGTATAGCGGGTGACTGCGGTCCAATGGGATCGTGACGGTTTTCGGCACGTCACTGGTACCAGACTCTGCGACCACTGGGGCGGCTGCGTCTGATGGCGCTTCTTCCGCAGCGACCGCTGGGGCGGCTGCAGGTGTTTCGGTTTTTTCTGCGGCGAAGGTCCCATCGGGGTTTCGCGGCTTTGTTTCATTTGATTCACGAGTCTTAAGCCGTTCACGCATAGCTGCTACGCGATCACGGCGAGATGTAGCTTTCTTTACTGCTTCGGGCAACGCCTCGGTTACAGCTTGCTCTACTACAGGGGTCGCCACCTCGGTTACTACCGGGGCGGCTTCAACTACAACTGGTGCTGGTGCGACCGCTGGAGCGGCCTCAGATGGGGTGTCAGTCACGCTTGCCTCCTAGGCTGTGCGTTTTGTAAAAGCATCGTCAGCCTGAGTCATGGATTGCGCATTAACCCCTGCTGCTGCTGCTGGATTAAACGCCTCCTGAGTGCTGGGCGTGAACTGAGACTTTTGGGGTTGGGCAGCGGCCTCCTGCTGCTGCTCCGGGTTTTCCTGTTGCTGTGTGTTCTGCATTTTGTCGGCCAGCCATTTCCAATACTGTTGCTGCCGAATGCGTGCTATTTGTCGTACTAGGGGGTCCTCAGTTTCTTCTTGTGTTATACCCGATAGAATATTGATATGGTGCTCTAGGTCATCGTCCATCAAGGATGGGTGCATTCCATCAACCTCAATCGCCACCATTTGCGCCATTTGCTGAACCATTGGGTCGCTTATAACAAATGGCAATTCCGGGTACATTTCTCGAACGACAGATGCCGCCTTACGTATGCTGGCATTGACAACTCGGGGTCGGCGTTCGCGGACATCCTGTGGGTCATCCACCTCACGGAAAAGAGACGGATCGGGCCATAGCTTCTTGAGTTGCCGGGTGTTAATCACCTGCTCGCCGCGCTGGTCGGTCATATTAAAAAGGTTGAGCAGCTGCTGCGCCTTGGCTTCTGTGCTAGTTCCAAACCCTGACACCAACGTAAACACTGGTGGGGTCGCGCTTAACATAGACCTGTCGACATGAGCTTCCGTCAGGTGCGCGAGTTCATCACCAACAACGTCGAGCACTGCGGGAACATCACCGAATGTCTTAAATAGACGCCAGTTTAAGCGAGCATAGGACTGAAGCTCCATACGTGTCTGGTGTGTTGCGGGACCAAATATGCTGTCATCGGCCTGCTGTAGTGCGATGATAGCTTTTCCAGATTCGCCACCAGCTTCACCCCTGCTTGACGCCTGCCATCCACCCTTGCGATACATGCCATCAAGAACGCGGGCTATCTTATTCTGTAGCAGGGAGATATGCCTGCCGGGGTACTCTAGGTAACTGAGTTCTACGGAGCCGGGACCGAGAGGCTCGACTTCCAAGACAGTGTCGCCTTTGTAGTTGAGCGTCTCGACATTAACCCGGCCACTCGAAGCAAGTGGGGGCTTGGACGCCCTACGCAGATATTCGTTGACTAGAGATTCAAGCTGGTTTAGCTGAATTTGGTCGTCGTCAAGGTCGCTTATAAAAGGCTTGCCGCGGGGGTCGTCCGCCCGTTGATGCCCGTACACATTGACCGAAGAGAATGATTTGCCGGGCAACGGGCCACTCCATAGCAATATGGGGGTGCCTACACCACCTCGTGCTTCTTCTCTATTCGTAGAAGAAAGTCCCTGTAGGGCTACGATATGCAAGCAGCCATCCGGGTATTGTGGATCTATACCGGGAGCGATCTCGTCATATATCAGACCGACAAGTTCATCGTGTCCCCAGCCAGCAGACATCTGACTAGATCCATGTGTCATTCCTGATGCAGAGGTCCATTTTTGCACTACTCGCTGAAACGTAGACGCAGAAGGCATCCTATCGTTGCCCTCAATGGAATCGTCTCCAAACGCTGCTCGTACCATTCCGGCAGGTAAAACCCTACCGTAAGTTTGCCTATGGAGACTGCCTCGTCGCGAGCCGCTGTCGAACACATGGTCGAAAGGGTTGCCCACCCAGCTATCAATCGAACCGGGTCGTGGGCCAATCATCGGATTCCCGGAGCCGTCTTGCGCTAAGACAGCCTCATACGGGTCGCCCGACACGTCGTCTCGCCACGCGGCATGAACAGGGCAAAACCCCGCACAGGCTGCCATGTACTTCGCCTCGGCCCACAGAGAATTCCACCCTTGTACACGTACTTGGTGGTTCACTATGGCTTGGTCAAGAATCGCACTCTCTCTTGATGAGCGGTCCTGCCGTGACTCGACAACAAAACGGAAGGGCTGTGTAGTGAGGTGGGATACGTAGTTGTCGAGGATGGGCCGCAGTTGGTTGTTCTGGACCCTAGGTGCTCCACTAAGCGGTGCCGGTATCTTTAGACGTTGACCGTGGAATAAATCAAACCACTGTGCGCCGCCCTCTCCGTCGACATGAAGCAGGTACTTCTCTGCTGTCAGGTTGACGCGCTTGGAAGACCGGAGCCCCCTCTGGTGGAAATCGCGGATCTCCACCGCACGGCTGTCCGATGAAACCGATCCCCTCGCGTCCACTTGGTTGCGTTCTGGGGATGGTAGGCCGGGGGCCACTTGGCCCTGAATATAGTCTGCCATGATGTTGTATTATATACTCCGTGGCGGGTTGTATGCAGTCGGTGTTTTAGGCGTCACCGATGCACTTGTAGTACGCTATAACCATGGCCTCTCGGGGCTTTCTGTGGATTTCGAGGCGGTCTTTAATGCGCTTCACATGTGAACGTACAGTAGACGGATGGCACTCTAGGACACGGGAGACGCGAGCCCACGACGCTCCGTCCCGTCCCACAAGTATTACAATCTCCATCTGTCTATCAGAGATCATCCTCATCCCCCATGCTGTGTGACATAATCTCAATAATCTCAGACCATGGTGTGCCCTGCCGCCTTGCCCTTGATACGTCGTCTTCTAGGGCGTTTCGCATAGCCTCACTCTCAAAAGCTTGTACGTAGCGCAAAACTTCCGGTGGCATGTCATCGTGAACAGGTGAGCGATCCCTTACGTGTGACTCGGGCATTCCTGCCTCCTTACGGCGCAACCTTACTGACACATCTGTAAGAAGCTCGTTTCGCTCTCGTAAGTAAGAGTTAGTCTCTACGACGATATCAAACGCTAGACGAGACACCCAAGGCCACCTTATTGGGCTCAATTCAATTCCATTTCGTCGCCTTCTATCGCATTTGCTATAGCGACCTCGATGTTCTGGGCCAACATTTCAAACACAGCCACTTGAGCCAACGGGCTGCTATGGAACTGTAGCTCGACCACATTACCGCTGGCATACTTGATGTCGACCGTGGTGGGTATCCCTAAATTAGACAGACGGGCCGATACTGCTTTGGCTCTTTCGACCCAGCCTTCTAATTGCTGTGTAGTAATATCCACTACCTAGCGCTCCATATTTGCTATAAGTGCCCGAACGTCTGCGGCAGTGTAACCCTTTGTGCCACTTGGCTTTACGCCCATGAACGCTGACTTCGGCAGGGCGGCATCGTCTGCTTCCTCTGCAGCAACGTCACTTGCGAAGTCCACAGCAAGGAGTGCTGCAGCACTGCCCTCTTTCAGCGCCAGTGTGATGTGCGTGTCAGTCACATGGAAGCCCATTGTACGTAAGAACTTCGACGAGAACCGCTCCACAGCACTGTCTATGACGCTCATGTCCTTCTCTTGCGTCGAGCCACTAATGACTAGCGTGAAGTATCTACTCTCCATCTTCGTGCTCCTCTTTCCGTTTGTGCCACCAGTTTGCGAAGGTCAGATACCACCGTTTCCACAACGGTTGAGACAAGAACCAGACCTCCTGCTCAAGTTCATCTAACCGAAATGCCATGGGCAGCAAGTTTTTTTCTATGTACATACCAAGGATATTGGCTACATCAGCACGGGTGGTAAGTTTTCCACCCCACCTAGCCATATCCTTGTCGCCTTTCTGGCGAGCCCGCTCCAGCCTCCTAACATCGGCACGAGACATATTTTCTTCGTACTCTGCCTGTGTTTCGTCCGGCTTGGTAATAAGTAGCTTTAACTCCTCTGCGGAGAACTCAGGCACCGTAGTCTTCTTCGTTCTTGATTTGCTCATTTAATTTTTCTAGTCCTGAGTCGCGGTTATTTTTACCAACGGATATGGGGATCTCAAATTCTGCTGCCCTATACTGGGACATTACTGCGTAACGCAGAGCAGCAACCATGTCTGCACCGTCTGCCGTGCGGTCTGCGGGGTCTTGCGCCTGTGCCTCGCCGTCTTTTGGCTTCGGGTAACGCCACTGCGCTATTTCGTACATCAACCTAGAGCCGACCTGTGGCCTGCCGTCTGCCGCTGCGTTCTGGCCCAGACGCCATACCTGCCTTTCATTAAGGTTGCGCCGGATCATCAGGGCCTGACGGGCTAGTAGTTTGTTGGTCAGCGTGACAGACGCTTGACGGGCTTTGTTTTCCGCCCGCACCGGCCTTACTCGGTAGGGTGAGTTTATCCGGGTTAGCTCTCGGTTTAACTCAACAATATCTGTAGGATTTGCAGCGTCACCCCACAGGCGCGTTTCCTTTGGGGCGTCCCACAGGGTAAGGTGGTCGTGGATTTTCTTTGCCCGTACTGTGAGGTCCTGCTTCTGACTAAACACCTCACCTACGACGTGCGCCCGGCCAGCCCTGTCTACCACTAAATGCACGAAGGCAAAGCGCCAGTACCCAAAGTCAACACCACAAACATGACGCCATTTCTGTTGCTTCACGACATCTTTCATATCTGGCGTCCATGACTCCAAGTGCTTATTGGGATCAAAGCGAAGTGCGATACCAGTAGGAGTAGCGAACCTGCCGTACAGCCGGGCCTCCGCCTGCTGTGGGTCGGCCTCAAACTCCTTGGTAATTGTTGCAATATCCTTCGGATCAATCGAAGGGTTGTCCGCAAGCCCGGCATGGCTGCAGTAATGGTCAGACTGCCTACCACGCTTCCATGGATCGTAGATCCTGTGATACAGCCATGTAAGGCCCAATAACGGTGTAGCTGTGGTGATGACTTCGCCGCCATGCCGTAGTAGGCGCGGCTGAACCTCATCCCACACAGACTCCGGGTGCTCCTCGTCCATCCACACTTTGTGCACACGGGCGCTCTGGTACTTAGCTGCCCCCTGTTCTGCGGATTTCCCAACAATACGGCTGATACGCCCGTTGTCTGCGCGGACCAGTATGACGCGCTTTGTACTGCGCATACGTGGCTCCGGTGCGTCGATGATACGTTCGGGCGGTATCCACGTTAGAAGCTCCGGCAGTAATATATTTTCCCACAAATCCCACGTTAAAGCACTAGCCCACAGTAGCAGAGGTGCTTGCCACTTTTGGTTGGGGTGCCTACCTAGTGCCGTAAGCGCTATGTCAATCGCGCCTGTCGTAGTTTTTCCTGTTTGGTTGGCCCAAAACAGCCACCTGAACCGTGATTCCGATGCCAATGCCTCCACCTGCTTTGGGTGCATAGAGCCCGGAATAAACGGCTCTGTCCTGCTATGCTCGTACTCCCATGGCTCCGTGACATTCGGGTCCATCAAAACACGAAGGGGGTCCACCTCTGTGCCCACAAACACCGACGACGATGCTTGTTCTAGCTCACGTAAGTGCAACCAGCGCTCTAGGTCGCCCCCGATATTGAATATGTCATCCACTACTGCTTGTGGTACCTCGGAGTACCATCTTTAACGATGGGTGGGCCAGAGCGAGCATAGACTTTTTTAGCCGATTTGCCACAACTAGGGCAGTCGGCAGGCTTTTCATACTCACTCATGGGTCGAAACACCTCGAAATCCTTTTCACATTGCGAGCAAATGAAACCGTATGTGGGCATTGTCTACCTGCGCTCAAGCATTGGGTTCTTATCTAGCTGATCTTGCACGACTCGGTCGTCTGCATTCAAGGTCATACCAATAGCTGCTAGTGCCCGCACCACATGCAGCGCCTCTTCAGGCGTTGTTGGCATCTTAATGCCCCATTCTGACCACTTGTCGTGGGTAATCCTCGAACTTACGAAGGAATCACTCATAATATCGCTCCTTTGTTATGTACCTACCACATGCTCCTTCAAAACAGCCGCCCAACGCTTCTCAATAGCCTTGAGCGTGACTGCGTCAGACACTTCTGCCTGCACCGCCAGCGCCAATGCTCGCACCAACTCGGGATCGAACTTCTCACTACGTTGCCCTAGCCCGTATTTAGCCAACATCTCCAGCGCAGACAGCTTGTCGCGGTTCGATGCGTCCTCCGAACCCAGAATCGCCACCGCGACGTGCATCTGCTCCGACACATGGCCCCGCATACGCTTCCGTAGCTCCGCTGGGGGCGCTCCACCCGCGCTTCCCTCACGCAACAGGTAGCCTCCTTGCGGCTGCGGCTCCAACCATGTGCCGTTTCTCTTAAGAACCGCTCCCGGTCCCGGTATAAGAGCAACCTTCTTGATGTTGTCTTTGCTTTTCTTGCTCAACGTGTGTCCATTTTTTTTATTTTCAGAACGACAGTTGCCCCTAGGGTTCCTTCGCTGCCTTTTTTTGTGCGGCTCGGTGCTTTGCTTCGGGGTAGCGGTCGTGTGTAGTGAGGGGTGCCCTCATATATGGGACCCGCGCGGGGACCCCTCGTTCCGGGGGTGCAGGGGGGGTACCCCCGTAGGGGGTATCCGCTGCTGCATGCCGCCCGCTGCTGCAGCACGCTGCGGTGCCGCCAATGCGCCCATGTGCCCGCGCCCTATGCCGCCTGCTGCAGCGGCTGCTGTGGCCCTCGCGTCGCGTACACATGCCGCACCAACACAGCGTGCAGCAGAGCCGCGCATGCAGCGCGCGCGAGGTCGCCTTGAATCTTCCCGTAAACGATAGTCACCAGTGCTGCAGCGGGCAACCTCGCGTCACATGCGCGTCAGCGAGCACATGGGATCGCGCTATGATCGCGCCATGATCGCGCACATGCGTATGACGCCTGAAAAGCGCGTACCTATGCGGCCAATGGCAATTTACCCCGTAGGGGTAGAAGTACATTGCAACATTGGGGGTGGACAAGCTGTCCGGTCTTACATAGGTTGTTGGCTCGACGATTTGTCGGCGACGGACGGACCGCAAGCCGACACGCTGGATGGCTGGAAGGGCAAGCCCGCTTGGACGGATGGGAATCCCCGGATGGCTTTGACTTCGGCCTCACTTGGCCACACATAGGAAGAGCATAGGGCTCTTCAGCCACCCCGGAAGGGGTAACGCCAGAACCGCTTAATCTCTGGGCCTCCTTTAGGAGGTCGCTGACTAACCGGCTCACCTTGGAACGTCGTTCTGGCAACTTTGGCTACGCCACAGCACAGCTTGCGGGCTGCAATCGAGACTTAGTCTCTGTATGTGGGGAGTACACTGGAGGGCCTTCGTGAACTGGCCGAAGGCCATCGAACAGCTTGTGACTAGCTTCGCTTTTCATGGGCTCTAGGTGGCCGTTCAGAGGCAGGGCCGAAGGCGGCGGGCTAGGCACCCGACCGGAGCAGCTTGGCAAGCTGTCGCTCCAGTGTGATACACTGTTATAAGCGGGGATGAAGCGTCTGGGACCTTCGGTTCGATTCGTTGGCTCTGTTGCTAGGGTTCGACACCCTAGACCCGCTCTTCACTACCCGAAGTCACTACAACCCCGAAGGGAGCTTCACATGACACGTAAGCACTTTGTGCTAATCGCCAAGACCGTTGCCGACCTCGACATCCCCCGCACAAACCGCCTCAAGGTTGCGCAGCGTTTCGCTGAGACACTCGCTGCCACCAACCCCAATTTCAACCGCTACATCTTCGTAGAAGCATGCATGGAAATTCCCACCCCGAAGGGAGCTTAAAATGAACCTGCACCGTGAAATCGCCATGGACATCGTCTCTCGCCGTCGAGTTTACTCGATAGGTCGCCTAGAGGTGGCCGTGTGGCCCAATCGGATAGATTGGGAGCTTGGGTACGACCGCTGGGGGATCTCCCGCCAAGTGTGGCTGGGGCCAGTTTCACTGGAACTGTTCGACAAATCCGAATCCATCTGGGCCGAAGGGAGCTTAAAATGATCGAGACCATCAAACAGATGCTGGACTTCGTCGCTCACTACAATGGCGAAGCCATCGCAACGGTGATGTTCACCGCGACACTCTCTAGTCCCTTCGGGGAGTCTAGGGAAATCGGGGTCCGTGAGACTGTGCAGGGGAACGAAGTTCCTTTCCGTGTCTCTGACAGTGCGGCATACATGGCAGAGTGCGAAGCTGCGCCGGACGAAGTCCTGACAAAGCTTGTTGTCAACCAACTTGAGCTACAAAACATTGGGGATCTTACCTTTACCCCGTAGGGATCTCTACCCAGCAGTGTTCTTGAGGGCCTTCGTAAGAAGGCGGTTCAAGTTTAGCGGCTCACCACCGCACACTGCTTTGCAGTACCGTAGGACCACACTATTTCTCTGGGGAGAAACGCACATGCCTTACATCAAAACCGTCCCACAATGGCAGGCCGAGTTGATTGGTAACCGGAGGCTATGCTCCGAGTTGCAAGAATCGCTTGGGTTTCACCTGACTACAGCACACCGTAGGAGATTGGCTAGGGAGTACGAAGTTCCCGAAGCGAACCCTGCCACGAGATATTGGGGGAAGCCGTTACCGGCTCGTCATAAGTCGAAGTATGATCAATCTCGTAGGGCTCAGATCCTGATATCGGTGCTATGCGGCCTACGGCCTAATACCTTGGAGCAGATTGCCAATGGGAAGCCGAAACTCCCGAAATCAGAAAAGTTACGCAGTCTCGTGGAGGCCGTGATCGCCTCACCCATACCAGCACCAACACCGAAGGTGAGAACACCGGAACCGACTCCGGAGCCGGAACCGACACCGGAACCGGATCTACCGGAACCGAAGGTTGCCGAGTATGCCAAGGTTGACCTTTCTAAGGTCGATCCGGCGCAAAAGAAAGTGTGGGACGCCCTAGGGATCAGCGAAGCTGTGGAAATGGCGCTGCAATCCCTAGTCCCCGACATCGTCGAAGAGGTCAAGGCGAACGTCAACATAGTTGTCCACAAAGTGCCGATTGCTGGCGAGCTTCGGGAGATCAAGGGTGCCTGCCACCGAAGGTTTGAGGCATGCCGTAGGGTCGTCGCTATGCCCGAGGACAAGGCGACAAGCCGTTGGCTGTGGCTCTATGGCCCTTCGGGAACTGGCAAGACACACATGGCAAGGCAACTTGCTGATTCTCTGGACCTTCGGTTCGGGGCTGCTACATGCTCCGCTGGCATGTCATCGAGCGAGTTGTTCGGTTGGTTGCTTCCCCTAGGGGAAGACGGAGCGTTCACCTATGTAGCAGCTGGATTCATTGACTTCGTCATCAACGGTGGGCTGTTCTTGCTGGACGAGTTCGCCAACATGCCCGCCGATGCAGGGGTACAGCTGAACATGATCCTAGGGAACCTAGAGGGCTGGATCGCCAAGAACCTCGACAAACCACACTTCAAGGTACACCCTGACTTCAGGCTCGTTGTCGCAGACAATACCCGTGGCAAGGGTAGCGTCCATGGATTCGTCCGCAATCAGCAAGACAGTTCGCTGATCAGCAGATTCCAGCTTCGTAGGTTGGGCTATGACAGGACTCTCGAGGAGACACTGTACGGCCACGACAAAGTGTGGCTCGATGCTGTGTGGGGCCTTCGTGACAAAGTAGCGAAGCTAGGACTTGGCGAAGAGGTTGGCTCCCGTGTCATCAAACAAGGGCTGGACCTGCGGGAAACGTGGGGGAAAGACACGCTCCCGGTTGATGTGATGCTGAACGAAGTAACCGAAGGTTGGACGGACGATGACAGAGCGAAAGTCGGAATCACAGGAGGCGCATAATGGACACCTATGTACATGGGGATATGGGTCTGAGAATCCAATGGGATAAGGCGAACAAGTTTTACTTAGCCGAAGGCCGGATGCGGGATTATGTAGACTATGCTGAGACGAAGACAGGCGATTGCCATGAGCCGTGGGAAGTTGACAGCCATTCGCTTACATACATGGAGCAGTGGCGTAGGGAGTTCTGCGACGGCGACGCCAAGACGCACGATTGGAAGTGGGAATGGGCGAACGGGCGTCGTGCCGAAGGCAACGTCGCCAACACTTGGGACGAAGTGAAAACACTGGCATCCGAAGGGTGGGCCGGGGGCGTCGAGCGGATCGCTGACATGGCGAACGAGCTTCGCTCTGCTGTGCCCGAGACCGAAGACATCACGCCGCGCTATGTCTGGACGGAACAAGGCGACGAGTTTGACATCCATAGGATGTGGAACGGCGAGTTTGAGAAAATGTTCTATGGCAGGGACGAGACGGTCGCACCGGGGCCGCGAATCGTGAACCTTGTGGCTCCAGTAGGGGGACACGCTGGACAAGGAGATGAGGCGCTGTTCTGGCTGGGCGCTACAACGCTAGTGCTGGCCGACGTGCTGGAAAAAGCGGGCTACCGAGTAGGGATAAAGGGCTACAACGCAGCCACACACGGCAGAGGCACAACGTCATGTGCTGTGAACCTACTGAAGACACCCGACCAACACGTACAGCTTGCTGCCATAGCAACCGCCATGTGCCTGCCAGTGTACTTCCGAGCGGTGGGCTTCCGCTGGAAGGGACGGGCACCGTTCGACATCGGTAGCGGTTGGGGCTCTCCAGCATATGCTGAGAAAGACGCCAGACTTCGGAAGCACATGGAGCGCGAAGGGATGCTGGACGATACCAGCATCCTAGTCCACGAAGTACGGGACAAGGAAGCCTGCATCAAAGAGGTGCGGCGCATCGTTAAGGTGATCGAAGCTATGCGGCCACAGGTGGCCGCATAGCACGACCACCAGTATCACCACCACTAAAGGAGTCAAGCAATGAGTGAGATCAATATTCACACTGCCGCCACCCTACATGCAGAGTACCTAAAGATGGCCGCGACAGCGGGGACAGAGCCGTTTATTACCAGTGACGACATGGTCCTGCTACACAGTAGGTTCGAAAGTATGATGCAGTGGAGCCCATTGTCTGAGCAGATCCCAAAGGGAGCGGACCCAAGAGATGTCATGGAGACAGCCATAACGGTCCTCATGAACTGCTACATCCTCAATAAACTGGCCGAGATAATGGGCGGGCTAGTAGAGGGAGACGGTGTGTCTGGTGCGCCATGGGTACCCGATATATTTAGAGGCGCTATCTATTCGTCTGGACCCGCGATGATGTGTTCCTTGCGAGACAATCTCTCTGCTATAGCAAAGTTACGGTGGTCGCATTGGGGCGACAGCACTGAGTTCGCGTTGAGTGAGGCGCTGGATGCCAGTGGGGACATGTGGTCAATCCTGATGGCGACAGCAATCGTGGCTGGCGAGGATGTGGGGGCACTACCCCCCTCTGCATTGGGGAACCATCAGTTTCAGGCAGCCCTAACAAAGATGCAGAAAATGGTGGTTGACTTTACGACAGGGTCTAGAACCACCACAGGCGAGTTCAATTAACAGCACGGCGCTACGAGGGTGGCGACTACGTATGCAACTATCGCAAACACAGGCGGCAGGTCTATACGGGGTTAGCGACCGCACTTGGAGGCGCTATGAGAATGGGGAAACAAGTATCCCTAGCAACGTCGCACACTGGATGCGATTGTGGGAGTACCACGACAGCCATGTCGTGCAGCTGCAGCAGAAAAAACACCTTAGATAACCTACCGGGAGAATTACCATGGAAAAGAAACTTATCTCAGCTATCACCGACCTCATTGACCACATGATTAGCGTGGATGCGCTGCCCAAGGGTGTCGCAAACAAGATCAAGCGGGCGATTGGCGCACCGAAGAAGGCCGAGACCAAGAGCCTCGACACACAGCAGGGGGTGTGACATGAGGAAGGTGACCATCGAAGTGACCGTGGAGTTCAGGGAGCCGGGCGGGTGCCTGAAGGATGCGGTGGAGTTCGAGATCAGCCGCAACGCCAAGGAGTTCGAGAAGCACATCGGGAATGCGGTGGACCTGTTCTGTGAGGCCCGCTATGGGGCAGTGGATAGCCTTAGCGTGGACAACAGGAGGGTGGTAGCATGAGCAAGCCAGAACGCACCCCTCCGCTTGACCTCACGAATCACGAGGTACGAGCGGCGGGTTACGACATGTACCACAAGCACGACGTGTGTGAGGTGGACATCTACAACACCGTGGCGCGCGAGCAGGACGGAGCGTGGCTGCAGGCGTGGGTGTGGGTACCGTACAATAAAGTCCGTGCAGCAAAGAAATCCAAAACCTTTGAAACCAAGGAACGATATGGACGGGAAAGAATTCCAGAAGCACCTGCTGCAACTCGTAGCACAGGCACAAGCCAACAGCAAGGATCAGTCACGGAAGGACAAAGCGGCAGCAGGCAGGTGGCGCGTGGTAGGGGACCTAGTATCAAAGGTGGCGGACTCAAAGGTGTTAGCACACCTGCTGCAACCACCAAAGAGACCGTGGTCGATGGATCACATGCACCTACCCGGAGCGGGCGGTGACTAGCGGCGGCGGGTACAACGGGTGGCACAATTATGAGACTTGGCTTGTCAACCTGTGGCTGTCGAATGACGAAGGGAGCTACGACCACACCCGCGAGATGGCTCGCAACGCAATAGCGGGGGTGGGGCGGGACGAGGAATACGGGAAACGCATCGACCCCCGCATCGACATGGCCGATCAGCTTTTGGAGCAACACCGGGACCACCCCATACTTGAGACGGCATCTGTGCTATCGGACCTCTTGAACAGCGCGTTGCAGGAGGTGAACTGGTACGAGATAGCAGACCACTGGATCACGGACATGAAAACGGACATGAAAGCCGATTACGAATATGCGCTTTGGCAGCAGCAAGAAAAGGAGACAACGCCATGACTAACGCAAAACGCTGTCCCTCCACTCACCTTGGCGTCCCTTGCCGCAGGGTCGCTGGACACGACGGCAAGCACCGTGGAATAGAGCGAGGACGCTGGGAGCATTGGGCGTGGACCGATGACCCAAATGACGACTTGGTTAGGAGCGACGGTCACACGGAGGGTGCGGATGAGGTTGAGCCCGTAGAAGTTCCCGTATCCCTATATACGTGTTCCTGTGGTCAGCCACTATTCCTATATCATGTCTGCCGAATATGAATATCTTCAGCGCAGCACTACAAGATGTGCTTATCGTGTTTGTAGCTGGGTACGCAGCGGGAGTGATCTCCGCATGGGTCCTAGCTGACATAAGCTCTTACTACAGGAGCGGCAGG
>TARA_R110002074_G_scaffold208875_1_pt1 | contig 19398 bp, 16 predicted proteins | sample TARA_R110002074 | Tara Oceans TARA_R110002074 (sample SAMEA4397215) | marine metagenome | biome: Polar Biome; feature: [MIX] marine epipelagic wind mixed layer (ENVO:01000061); material: water (ENVO:00002006), including particulate matter (ENVO:01000060) such as... | depth 10-100 m | reverse complement strand
CGCGTCGACCGAGGCAGCGAGTGGGGTTTGGGTGCAAGACCAAGTATGTGAGGCATCGCATCTGTGCCCCGCGCAACCCGAAGAAGCCCAAGAAGCCCAAGACCATGAGCAAGGCGCAGAAGAAGTGGGTCAAGTCGCAGCTCATGAAGAATCTGAACCTGAAGGGGATGAACTTCTCGGGGTCGTACATGGGTTCCAAGATGACCGGGACCTTGCCGCCACAGTTCAGCAAGAAGAAGGGCATGAAGACGCGGTCGTCCTCCAAGAAGGGTGGGCGGGTAGCGCGGATGCATGGGTAACCGAAAAAAAATATAACTATAATAAGCATCGTCCAAAATGGTTCGCCGAAACAGTAAGGGGCAGTTTGTCAAGGGGGGGAAGGTGGCGGGGATGGGCGGTCGGACGGCGGGGATGGGGGGCCGGACGGCGGGGATGGGCGGCCGCAGGGTGATGCATGCAAAGGGTGGTTACAATTTCAACCCCTTCAGCAAGAAGAACCTGAAGAAGAACTTTCATAAGATCAAGAAGGCTGGTAAGTTCATTGCGCGCAATGCTCACAACGTCGCGCCGATACTTGAGGCGGCGGTGCAGGGGGGACCAATCGGTGCAGCCCAAGCGGCGGCGGATATGGCAATTAAAAAGGCGGGCGGTACAGGCGTAAGCGGCGCGGAACGTGCGAAGTTGACCCTGAAGATCCACAAGCATCTAATCGGGATGCGTAAGAAGAAGAGGGGTGGGAGGGTAGCGCAGATGCATGGATAACGATGCAACATAAAAGAAACTTATAAGACGCGATTTTTACTTGATTTCATACAGTCCGTCGCGGTTGATTATGACCCCATGCCCGTCCAGGGTGATTCCGCACAGAATGGCGCACTCGTCCTCGGAGTCGGAGTCGGGGACGTAGGTGATGTCGTCGTCGTCGTTGATGAATGAGTCGTCGGTGGCCTCCGAGATCTCGTCCTCGGAGCGGTCGCTGCTGGAACCGAGGGTCTCGGCGTCGCTGTCGTCCACCTCATCGAGCAGCTCTTGCAATCGATCGCGCAGGGTGGTCATGGCTTGGGGGGTGGGATTGTACATATTATTTTGCCACGAGGGCGGCGAGGATGCGGTCCATGGTGAAATTTTGTAAGTCGCCCTTATCATGAATGGGTATGTTCAGCTGACCCATTAGACCGCGCATACCGCCCAACAGGGCCGTGTACGTGTTAGCTATATTCTGATCACGGTCGACGAGAAATTGCAGATGTTTGCGGATAGTGTCGTTTAACTGCTTGAGTTGCTTGGTGGCGTCTTGAGTTGCCTTCTGGTTCTCTTGAGTGGCCAGCTGGGTATCCTTTACAGGGTTGAACACGACGTTATCGGCAGGTTTCAAATTTGCGCGTGCAATTGTCAAAGGTGACGTTGTTCGCTGATACGTTGTTTCCCGCGCCTCTAAATCTTCCTCTGGACGTGCCATGGCAGTTTGTCTCCTCTCTGCCTCTGAGGCTGGCGCCGCTTTAGCACTTGCTATGGCACGTCGTCTCTCCTCTCTTTCCGCGTCCTCTGTGGCACTTGTCTCCTCTCTCTTTTCCTCTCGCCAGTCCTCAGGTTCCAACCTATCTTGGTATTCGAGGGGCCCTAACCTTTCTTTCGGGAACAGGGGGAGGCGCCCCTCCCTCATTGGTGGCGGTAACACTGATGGCGATGACATTTCTGGCAGCGGTGGGTATGATGGTGGCAAATCTAACCCCCTTTCCTTGCCTTGACGATCGGTACCCCATGATGATAACCCCGGGGGGAGCAGACCCTCCGGCTCGGGTGGCCCATATGCGGGGTGCCACGGTGCATTATCAAGTGTCGGCAGTGGCGGGTATTTTTCGTTAAATCTAGTGAAAGAGGTATTTAGATTGTTTTTCCTTAGCCTGAGGGTTAGGCGCGTTTGTAGTTTATGCTGAAAGTCATGAATGTTGTAGGCCGTGTCGTAGACCGAATTTCCATGGGCAGCTGCTACCTTGTAGGGTTGTTTGATAACGGGGGGTGCATCACCAAGACCGGGCTTGGAGACGTATGGTGCCACGGGCACCACCGTTGGTTCGCTTCCAGCAGGTAGTTTATATTTTTCGTTCTGGAAATCTTCAACCATTTTGTCTAAGATTGCTTTCTTCTCGCTGATTAACTCCTTGTGCCCATATATAGCCTTCAGTTTCGTTCGCGCCTTCCTCTTTTGGTTTTTGCTTTGTTTGGGCATCTCATCGTAAACAGCTTCCATCTTAACTAACACTGCTTGCAAGGTCTCAATTTGGTCTTGCTTGTCTTGACGGTCCTGTTGGAAATCGTCAAAATTTTCTAGTGAAATCATTCCTTTGCGGTACGGTAGTGAAACGATTGACATGCCGCCACTGTCAAACTGATTATTTTATTATTCAACGCCACTGTCAAATAGAGAAATCTCTATTTCCCTTTACAGCCTCGAAATTGGTTAGGTCGCGCATTGGGGTTGCCATCGTCCTCTGGTTGTTGCCGGTTGCTCCCCTCAATACTGGGGTCTCAATTGAATCATTGAGAAGTTCCAGGTTTGCCATGGCACGATCGCGACGCTTATCTTCGCTGCTGGGCGTTCGAGGTGTTAGGGATCTAGAGGAACTGGGTGTTTCGAAGCCGTCGCTTTCGGAGTCATACGCCCTTAGCAAAGTATTGAGTTTTTCTGCCAGCCTATCGTTTAGTTCATCTTGAATTGCATACGCGGAACCTTCTTGGTAACGGAGTGTTCCATCAACGTCTTCGACAGGTTCGGAAAAGAGTAAATTGAGTTGGTTCAACAGTGCTTCCAATTTTGGTTTTACTTCACCGCCATCGTTTGTAGCCTGCGTCAATGTGTCAAGCTTCATCATGACGTTCTGTATACCCGTCAGGTTGGATATGCCGTTTCTTTTTGCCAGGTTGATGAGAGATCGCCCTCGAGAGTCTATGGTTTTAATAAGAGTGCTCAGTTGTGAAGAGATAGCGCCCATGCCCTTTGCGGTAACGGAGGGGTTGCCGTCAACGGAAGTCATGGAGCCTGGTACGACGGTGTAAATCAGGTTGTATGTTTTCTTATACTCATCAAGCAGATTCGCCATTTTGGGATCCGCTTGTGCTAAGGCGCTTATGAAGCCAAGAAGTTCGCGCATGTTGATGACGCTTTGGGCGGCCGCGGCGGTGTCGACGGGCGCATCGCTGGAGACCCCCCGCTGCGACAGGGCGTCGTTCACCAACCCCGTCTCAGCGATGTTGATGTAAGTGGAGTCGCGCACGTCGTCCTTGAAGTTGAGGCCCTTGAACTGCGAGCGGTCAACGATCTTACCATTCATGAGCACAAAGTTAGCCTTGTCCACGAGGTTGGGCCCGCCCTGGGTGGGATTGTAATACAAGCCGCCGCGCGTGCGCTTGACCCCCCTATCAATGCGAAACATGTGGAAGAGGCAATATGGGCTAAGCATTTTTTTATTTAGTCCTTAATTCACTACGGCAGAATGGCGTCGAACCCCCGCTTGAGGTTGCCGGACATCTGGTTGGAGACCGCGCCCGTGACGGCCTGACCCATAGGGGTCTTGGCGAGGTTCTGCGCGCGGTGGTAGATGTGCTTGGCCGTATCCGCGTGGGTCTTTACCGTGTGGTAGGCCTTAGTGGCGCCCCTGATAAAGCCCCTCCAGCCGCCGCCCATCTCGGCGTCGAGCTGGCTGCTGTGGGCGAGGCCGCTGGACTGCAGCGTGTCGACGATGGTGCTGGTGTCGAAGCCCGACGTGGTCTGCATCAAGCCGTCGGCCTGCAGGTGGCAGGTGCCGACCATCTCGTACACGGTGTACACGGTGACCTTGCGGGAGACATTGCCGCGTTGGAAGGTGGTTGTCGAGAAGGTGCGCATGGCTTGGGGGGTCGTCACAAGCTGGTTGTATGCCGTGCTGGCCATGTTACGCTTCCAAATGGGCTTCTTGTCCTTTCCAGGGGTCATTGGGTAGAAGTCCTTGCTGCCATACAATGCATAATCATCAGGTTCCACTCCAGCATACCCATTGCGCAATGTAACAGGCGGCGTGTAGTTGATGCATGCGGAGGGTGGCAGATGCGAGAGGGAGACGTTGCCAGCACCAACAACAGTCGACCACAGATCAACGCCGCTGTCATTTACGTCCTCGTCAATAGCCACGGATGAGGTCTGTTGGAAGTATTCGTTGGGCAGCGAGCACTGACGGGCGTTGAGCGTCGGGTCCATGCAGGGCGGGGTGACGGTGACCTCAAAGTCGTGCGTGAAGGTTTCGCGGGCGCCCTCGACCCACCCTCCCAGATCCTTGGAGGGATTGATTTTGATGACGTTACCGTCGTTGATAAAGGACGTGAAGTCCTGGTTGCAGCCGTTGCGCTGGCACATTTGGAAGAGCTGCCGGGGCGTGGCGGTGCTCAGCGTGCCCGTGTTCGCCGTCGTCCGGAAGTTGATTTGGCTGATGTTGGCGAGCTGCGGCGGCATGGACATCTTTTCCCCGGCGCCCATAGTATCCAAATCCTCCAGCACCGCGTAGACGTAGATGGCCTGCGGCACCTCGCTCAGCGAAAAGGAGTCAGTGTTGATGCTCTTTGGGGAGGCCTTGTAAATGCCGTTGGCATCGAGCGAGCCCACCGACACGTCGGTCTTCAAACTGCGGATGATGTCCGTTGAGATGCCGAACGAAAGGGCGCGGGGCACAGGAACGGCGCTCTGGTAGAGGCGCATGTGCAGGCGGGGCGGGCCTCCTCGACCGTAGGCTTGCTCGTTGAAGGTGTGTGTCACACTGCTGATCATAGCGCGGGGGTCGTGGGCGGCGTAGTACTTGTCCCACGTGGAGTTATCCGATGACGTAACAAGGTCGGTGCCAAATTCGGCAGCGGGACGCAGGGTTGGGATGGACACGGGGACCACACCCAGCCCGGTGGTAAGGCCGCCGGTGACGACGCCTACAGTTTCGCCCGCAGCGCAATTGTAACCACCAGAAGTAATGGTGAAAGGGCGGGCGCGTCCAATGGCAGAAGCTGTAGTGTTTGAAATACTAAGGTCTCCGTCAAGCGTCTGGCCCCCTTGCGAATGAATGGGAAGCAGGCTCGTTTTGCTGGTGTGAATGAGTGTTGATTTGCCGGTACCGGTACCAAAGTGCTCCACGGGTGTTTTTACCATCATCAGTGAGGTGGTAACCTCCGCTCCACTTGCTTGAGCGACATATGTCGTAGTATCAGAAATCTTAGCAGCAGTTTGGGTACCGGGTCCTACTGCGCCAGATTTACCGTGATCAATTGCTAGCGCATTTCCGATAAAGAAATGTGAAGCGCCAACGTAGGCTGCAGCAGCCACTGGTGTACCAGCTGGAACATTATATTGAGGAGTTGCGGCATATGTTGTCGTGCCTTCGTAGTGGAGTTTAGCTTCCGCCTTTACTGAAATGCCAGTGGCAGTGAAAACGACATTCGAAGGATGGACAGGACGGATGTTTGCAACGTTCCCATAGGGTGACGCAGCGATCTTCCCAACAGAGGTGCCTTGAGCAGTTGACTTAAACTTGGCGTTGGCACCATCTGCAATGACCCACACCGCAAGGTCGGCGTACGTCAGGTCTTCGACTAATCCGGCTGTGCCACCTTTGTCAAACATTTGTTTTCTTTGCCAGGTAGCTCCAAAGTCAGCGTCTCCAATGGCGTTTGCGCCTAAGGAAGTCAAGGACCAACCGGCAGGCCATGGCTTTTCCGTACCAATTGCTGTCAACTGCGACTCGTCGATTGGTATTAACTCAGTAAACAAACTGGCAGCCGATTGTGGTATGGGATCAACAACCCCCTTTGCATCAGCGCTAAGAAAGTTGCCAGTAAATCCGCCCACACCAGTTGGACGGGGACTTATTGTGTTACGTGCAATTATAGACTTTCCATCTGCACTCCAACCTACGGCCGCTCCTTCAACTGCTGTGTCATTCAATAGGTACCCCGCGAAGGGATGAAAGAAGGCTCCAGTGTTTGCTACTTCGGCACCTGCAGGGATATCTTTGTACATCGCGGAGCTTGGAATTGCGGTGCTTGCAATTGCGCCAATTTGGGCAACTGCTGTAGATGTGTCAGTGCCCGGAAGTCGTATGACGCTGGCTGTGGGGTCGATGAAAGGCTGCCATGGAATTGTAAAGTCGCGGCTCATGTTGAACATGACACTGGGGTCGGGCATGTTGATCTTGAGGTCAAAGAAGCGGATGTTTGAGAGGCACTCGTCCTCGTTTTCGTCATCCAGGAGATCGTGTGGGACGGTGGCGTAGACGGTGTCGATGACGGTGACACTTTGGATCTTGCACGCGTCGTCCCAAATGTAAGGGACGCCGCCGCTGGTGACGAGCCCATCGGTTGTGTGGGATGCGCCCACTAGGTTGTTGGGCCAGTAGTTAATGTCGCCGTGGGCGTAGGTCTTCCCCCGCGCGGCGTCGCCCGAGTTAAAGTAATTAAGCAGGTTAGTCTTGACAGTCGCTGCCGACTTGGCTTTACCCGAACCGTCCAAACCCGATGGGGTGCCCTTCAACACGAGGTCAGTGACCAAGCGCTTGTGCATGTGCACGGGGAGCATCGTGTCGAGGACGCCGTTGTCGTGCGTGATCTGCCCGCTCAGGTTGCTGATGAAGGGTGAGGTGGAGGCGTCCCGCATCCCCAAGCCGTTGTTGCCGTCGGCTTGGTCGTGGGACGTGTAGAAGGAGCGCGCCTGCGAGGAGATGTTCGGCTGCGTCGTGAGCGTGCCGTTGTTAAGCGTCAGGTTGCAGTGGGTGATAGCCTCGTTGACGCCGTTGGAGCGCAGGGTCATGTGCTGCGACCCGACGCCCAGGCGCTCCGCCAACATGGTGACGGTGGCGGGAGAGCCGCAGGGGTCGGTGATGGTGTACACAGATTCGATGGGCATCTCAAGGACGATGGTCTTGTCGAGCAGGTCGGTGGGGTTCATCACGCGGGAGAAGGACATCTGCGACGGGCTGGTGGAGTTGCCCTTGAGGGTGATCTCACGGCACGCGGCGATACCATGCTTGGTGATGCTTACAAGGCCTGCATCGGGGGACACGGTGGATTCGATCTTGGGGTGCAAGACCGCGGCATGTCCAGAGGAAGCCATTACAGTTGATTGGACATTTTATTTAGTCTTGTAATACATTTTCACGAGGGCTTCGTATTCTGGCGTGCCGCGCTCGGGGATCTTGCCGCCCCCATGCTTCTTGCGCCACTTGACGAGGGTGCGGTCCCAGCGCGTAACGAGCCGGGCTTTGGGGACGGGCGGGGGCGAGGGCTGCCTTTCACGTGCCCACCCGTCGCGCGGCGGGGACTTCTCGCGGACCTTGCGGCGCTTGCGAGGCATGGGGGGCGGGGCCGGAGGGTCGGGTGCAGGGGCCACGACGGGAGGGGGCGGTGGCTGCATCCGCTCCGCGAGGGCGCTCACGAGGGCGTCGAGGATCTCATCGTTGTCCATTTTTGAAGAACGGCGAGGAGGTTTTATTCGAGGAGACGTGCCGATTTCTCGGAGACCATGTAGCGCGGGACCGATTTGTGGAGGGCGACCCACGTGAACCGCCCGCCGTCGCTCAAGCGCTTGATGCTCTCGAGGAACCGCTTGTCGTCGTCGAAGTACTCTTTGAGGAAGCGGAGGGACGCCGCGCGGTTGGTCTGGGGGAACACCACAAAGGTGGAGCACTCCAGGATGAGGGTTCGGGTGCGGTTGTAGTCGCGCGGGTTGTGCGAGACCACGAAGACGTCGATGTTGAGCTTGCGGCCGTTCTCCAGCACGGTGCGGATGATGGACTGCATCTTCGTGTTCACCTGCGGGTTGGTGGAGTTGTCGAAATCGTCGAAGATGCAAATGGTGTCCTGCAACGCCTCGATGTAGAAATCGTTGAGGGCGGCGGGGTCGTTCATGTAGTCGACCATGTGCACGCGCTCCTCGTCAAAGGCGGGGTCCAGCTCGGACGCCGTAGTGAAGAGGAGGGTCTTCTTCTTAGGCAGGGTCTTGATGGCGTTCGCTATCCACACGGACTTGCCGGACCCCGCGGCGCCCACGATGTAGACGGCGACGCGCTGGCCCTTGAGGGTGTAGGGGATGAGCTGCAAGCCCGAGGAGTCGAAGGTCGCAGGGCCCGGCCCATCCTTGACGTAGATCTTGGTCTTGACAGGCGCGCCCTTGACCTTGGCGATGGGGGGACCATTCTTCTCCGTGGTGAGGTGGAAGGGGAGGACGCTGCTCTCCATGCCGGTCCAAAGCAAAATGAGAAAAAAATTGTGCCGATGTATCATGGAGCTTAAATATGAGATCATGCTCATCCTGCTGACCGGGCTGGTGGCATTCGCGACGGGCATGAAGAAGGCCAAGTCCTCGTGCTGCTGCTGCTCGCTGGCGTGGGAGCGGGACGACGGCAACCAGCTGCAGGGGGTCAAGGTGGTCAAGCGGCAGCGGTCGTCGGTGGTGCCCTCCCCAACGCCGCCGTCACCCCCGCGGATGACCCGCAACCCGCTCTTCAACTTCCTTAATTAAAATAAGCCGGGGTTGGCTCAACACCACGGATGTCGCTCAAGTACAAGAGCGTCGAGGGCCGCATCCTGCCGCAGGTGTGGGGGGAGGCCAAGTCGACGGAGAAGGTCGAGGTCAAGAAGCCAAACGACGTAAAGTTGATGGAGGGGGCGCGCATGCCGAGCGGCCTGATGAACAAGGTGTACGGCGTGGAGACGTACGGCCTGCGCGGGAACGTCAAGCCGGTGCCGGGCCAAACGGACATTCAGTTTCCGCCGACATACATAACGGCGACGCCGGGCAACGAAGTGATACCCAACAGGGTGCGCGTGAACCAGCACACCACGCAATGGGTAGCCTGAGGTGCTGCGGGGTGTGGCGGACGCATGACCAGCGAGAGGCGCAGCTCGTGTGCACGGTGTGCGGGGACGTGCAGGTCTTCCACGATCCCTCGGCGGCGTCGGAGCACAGCGCGTCCATGGGCACCATGATGAGCCGGCCCCAGCGGTACGCGTACAAACGCATCACGCATTTCCGCATGTGGCTGGACCGCGTCGAGGGCCGGGACACCATAAAGGAGGAGGTGCTCTGGGTGATCAGCCCCATCCTCCGGGCGTTTGGCAAGGCGGACGCGTCACGGGTGCGCAGCGTGCTCCGGGAGTGCAAGGTGGTGGGGCACCTGAACTCGACGCCGGCCATCCTGTGGCATGTGTACGGGGTGCGGCCGTTCCAGCTTGAGCCCACGGTGCGAGCCAACCTGGAGAGCATGTTCCAAGACATCGAAGCTGCGTTCCACCGCGTGAGGGGCACGCGGAAGAACATGCTGTCGTACTCCTTCCTCATGACGCGCATGATGGAGCTGTTGGGGGTGGACGCGGACTTCGAGGAGATCAAACAGATGAAGCACCCGTCGAAGATCATGGAGGCCGACTTACTGTGGTCCAAAATCTGCCACGAGCTAGAGTTTCCCTTCCACGCCTCCTTTAAATAAAACAAATTTTGAATGGATTAATGCGGAAACGGAAGTGCAAGTGTAAGAGGCGCAAGCGTGTGGGTGGCCGCACGGCGAGGATTGGCGGGCGGAAGGGGGGCAGCATGGCCTCCATGCTGAATTACGGGCTTCCGCGCCGGAAGGGAGGGAGCGTGGGCACCATGGGTGGTCGAGCGTTTCTGGGTGGTCCAGGGGGCCGTCGCCGCATTGCCTACAGGAAGTAAATTAAAACAATTTATAATGGGATAAGAAAAATGCGTCGTGGTCGGAGGAAGAGGGCGCGGCGACCCAAGTCAAGAGTGATGAAGAGAAAGGGGGGTGCCTTATTAGGGTATGCAAGAAACTTTGGAAAGACTAAATTTTCACATGACCCATTCAAAAATAGAACGTCCGGTCGAAAGGTACCCGGTGTCGTTCGACGCTGAGGCTGAGTGCAAGTGGAGCCGAGGGCCTATTTGCAAAAGGTAAAGTCGGGTTGGTTTGCGCGGGATTTTTAAGGATCATATGCAGCGGAAGTTGGGTGGGAGGTGCCAAAAACACAGAGATGGAGACCATGCCTGCCGAGCTTCTCATGCACATCAGCTCCTTCGGGCTCAGGGAGAAGGCAAGGCTGCGGGAGGTGGCGCTGCCCCTCATGGGCACGAACAAGAAGCTGAACACGCTGATGGGCGCATACGTGCGGGCGCGGGCGGCGGCGCGGCTGATGCACATCTCCAAGGCCTTTCGGGATATGCGGCGGAACTACGGGGATGCCGTGCTGGCGGTGTGGACAGCGGAGCACCACCTGTTCCGGGGGCTGTCGCAGTGCCAGTGCGGGTGGGCGGAGAGCGAGCACATGAAGTACTTGGAGCAGCGGCGAACCGACAAGAGGCGCGCCGACGAGCTCATGGCGGACGGGGAGGGAGGGGACTACCCCTGGGTGGACGGATTTGAGTGGGAGGATAAATAAAATGCCTTCAAGAAGCGTCTGAGTATGAAGCGCACGCGCGACATGCCCCACACGGGGACGAAGGAGGTGGATCCTGTGCCGCGCATGCGCACGTTTTTCAACATGTCGCAGAGTGTGGCGCTTAATGGAACGCCGGTGCCAATGGTAGCATCGGTTGATTTGGGTAAGCACATCGTGCACGACACGAAGGCGGCGTACGTGTCGAAGGTCCTTGTGCCCACGAGCGCGACGCCGATGATATTGGCGGAGGAGGTGTCCGAAATGGCGGTGGCCGTGGGGGGCTTGGGCATGGATGGGGACGATCCGGAATGGAACGCGGCGTCGGGTGATCCGGAAGGGGTTGGGCTGCCGGCGCCGTCGATGGATCTAATGACAGAGTATACGCGGGCGGCGGACGAGTATTATGACAGTGGAGCTCCCAAATTGAGCAACGCGGGGAGCACATCGGTGGACGATGTGGGTTGGTTTCATTTGCCGAAGCAAGATGTGTTCAGCGTGCAAGAGCTGAATGGCCTTATGAACACCGCAATGATGCAAGCGGCGCTGCATCGAGGGCGGCGGACGAATCGCGTCTCGTATTACCTTGAGCAGGATATCTTGAGGGAGTATCAAGGGTTCCACGTACCACACCGGTGTTTGACCTTGCCTCCCAAACCAGTGACTCCAGTCCCGGGACCACCTTTTGCACCGCCCCGGGGAGCCACCAAGCTATTTCTGGCTGATCGACTGAGGCTCAAACCTTTATCTCTGTTTTCTGGATTTTGGAGCCCGCACAAGAACCTGGGAGATGGGCAGATGTGTTTAAACGCTATCAACTTTCAGTACACAGATGCTACAAGTGCAAATTATGGACCGGAGTTTGCACCTAGTACTGGCTCTGTTACGGTCACAATCAGCGCGCCATACTCTCACAATCACAAAGTCGAGACAATAGATAACGGTGGAAGCTCTTTAGCTCCTGTACCTTTAATCACTGCACAAGCGCAATGTACGTTGAAAACGCTGTCGGGAAGTACAAACCTATGCATTGACGCCCTGAACATAACGAACAAAACGGGTGCGACTGCGAACGTCGGATACATTTACGGCGAGCAGGTTAAAGTGACGTTTACACCGGCGCCTTTACCTGGCAAAGAAGGCTCTTTCGGCTTTACCTACACCCAACCTAACCTAAGTAGTGCGTCAAATCCGAGGTACATGCGCAAACGGGTGAATCAGATCCCCATCCTGTTTGACAATGCAAGTGGAAAGGAGGGATCAAATACAAAGGCCCATGTCATGGCGTTGCTAAACTCCACAGATGGCTTGATGATTGACATTGCTCAGATAAACCGAAGGGGATACGCCGGGAGGTGGGCGACGGCAGACGACGTAATTTTTTGTCGCAAGACTCGAGGTTCAAAGGTTGTATTACCGTCTTCACATTCATATCCTTTTGATGTGGACCCTGCGGACTACAAACAAGAGAATGGAGGAGGTGTATACAAAGGGGGTACGCAAGGAATGGCCCGATGGGACAATGTTAGTCAGAATAACTACGATCATAAACAAGGACTGGCCAATGTGGAGCCGTACAATCCAGGCGATGGTGTGCAAAGTCACATTTTCCCTCCTCCCCGAATCACTCAAAACATCAAGAGTGGGGATGACAATGGTGTGAATGTACTCTTTGAGAAGTCGAGGGGTAAGTGGGAGGTGCCAATGGAGATGTGTGTAAAGCACTATGCGCCGTTTGTGACACACACAACTAATACCGTCGGGGGCCCATGGCAACATCTGCAAGACAAGGAGTTGAACAGGGAGGGTGTCATGCTGTTTATCTCGCCCAGCAGTTACAATGCAGGGGGTTCAACGTCGACAACGAAAGTGGTGGATTTAGTTATGTGGGATCAGCTCATTTTCGAGAACGGAGGCGACCCCGATAACAGCGCTGGAACTCAGGCCATCCTAGACGGGACTGTCCGTTGGGCGCCACAATTTGACATGGACTTTCATCTAGAGGCATCATCGTTTATACGGAGTCCTGGTCCTATAGCAGCAAATGGTAACTATACAGCGGTAAAGGGATTCAATGCTGAAAGCAAGGCTAAATACGAAACAGCTTTTGGTGCATTGACAGATAATAAGGAATGGAGCGCTCAAGGTTTTGGTATGTATTCGCGAAGCCCCGACTGGGACGATACAAAGTGGCCTACGCAAGTGTTCTCAGACACAATTGTGAGCGCGTCACTTAGCGGCATGATGCCCTCCCCGACAGAGGTACCAAAACGTGTGATGAACCCGCAGTGGCCAATCGGAGGTTTGTTCACCACACGCAGTAGTAGAACGACAATGGAGGATTTGCTTGACGAGTTCAAAGCGGGGACGGAGATTACGTATACCGATAACAACAATAATCCAATCAAGTTAGTGGTCACTTATAGCATACAAGCAAACGGTAGCGGTTTCTACAATGGTCGACTGGTATCACAACAACTTGATACAACAAAGCCTTCGTGGCTATGGGATCCTGATGCGAAAAAGGCCAGAAATCAATTGGACAGCAACACGATTATCATCCTTTTTAAACATAGTGACGACGCTTATCAGCAGGTGCCGGGTTATCCTGAGGATAAATGCATTCAAAGGAATAGAGACACGACGATTGTTCCGAACACAAAGCCAACGCCTCCTGGCACAGGGTCATCAACAACTGGATACTTTTACGAGAACACATCGGACCCGATCGCCAACGAGGTCATGGCGCTAAACGTTCAGTTGACGCCCAAGGATAGCCTTGCGACAAAGTGGATGTTGGCGTGCCGTGTGCTGGAGAACTGTACAGATTGGGTCCCGAACACGGATCAGATCCTGACGAATGACCTTATTCATGAAGACAATAATGCAACAACAACTGACGCCTATTTGAAGCGGCTGTTTCAGAAGCGTGGAGTGCAAACCGTCGAAGAATCTTCATACGATTCGCGCTCGGATGAAAAAGTTGTGAATGCGGATGGTGGAAAACTGACAGACGCGAAGTGCAGTATTAAATACTATGAGCTGGGGGTGACGGTGTCAGACAAGTCGGTTACATACAGCGATGCATCGTCCAACGACAACACCGTAAACCGAGCGTCATTACCGTCAGACATGAAGCCGATCGAGCCCCTCATAGGTCCGCAGGGGCAAGTCAACAAGGTCTGGGTTTTAGGAGTACGCTTGGGCATGCAGGTGCCAAGCAAAAATGCTCGTAGTGCAGACGGGTATCCTTTGGGAGACAACAGAGAGTTTGTTGGAGGCACGGGATACATTAATGCAGCAACGTATTGCGTGGAGGGCCTTCTGCAACCATTTGCAGCAACAGTGATTGACGGCCGACAGCCAATAAAGCCCGCCGTGCTTTCCGACGATTCAGGTCGTCCAATGGGTCTGGGCCAAGAGATACCGCCGCCGATCTGGGGCGGGCGCAGGTTTGCGAGTGTGCAAACCGTGGCAAGCGTGCCGCGTATCCGAATTCCGGAAGGTTTCCTACCCTTGCCGACGTCTCTGGAACTGGCAGTGGGCGCAGGGTTCGTGCAGACGTCGTCGCTCTTCGTGAACAAATCGGTGGCGGTGCGCTACGGGGTGCCATTGCGGAGCGGGGCGGTGGCATTCAGCGGCATGAACCTGTCAACCACTCCCATAACGATCACGAATGGTGTCCCGACTGAGTCTTTTAAAAAATACCCGGGCACGGTCAGCGTCACGCCCCGCGAGGGCTGGCAGAACCCCTACAGTTCAAGCAAGGACATGGACAAGGGGGAAGAGAAGATGGTGACCCTTGCGCTCCCAGCAAAGGGATTGGATCTCCACGACATAACGGAGATCCAAATTCTGTCACTGAATCGGGGTATCGACGGAGAGATCTCCGCGGGAGGTGACCCGACGCCTGTGGCCATGTCTCTGAACCCATCGTACGACGATGGCACGGCGAACGACTCGGTGGACTATCAGCTGTACGAATTCAACGGGGTGCCGTCGCGGGTGTACTCGATGGCGGGCGTGGGATCGAGCGAGCTGACGCTGGGGGTGGACGCGCTCTACCGCAACGGAAAGCGCCGCCGCATGACCATTCCGCCCGGGGGACGCGTGCTGGTGACCTTTGTGGCGATGACCCAGTTTGAATAAAAAAGTGCTGCGTAGTGCATGGCGTCGGATCCTCCGATGATGGATGCGTCCCATGCGGACGAGGCGCTTCACGACGCCATTCACCACTACGAGGGGGTGGCTCTGAGCGGAAAGGCCATGAAAGCCTTCGCTGCGCCCGGGACCCACATCTTCATGGAGCACGAGCTTGTGGGGAAGAACCGCTCGTGGATGGTGGGGTCCACAGGTGCGTACATCATGCTGTACGAGTTTCCGGGAAAGGCGATGGGCCATTGGATCTGCGGATGGGCTCAGCCGGACGGGAGCGTGCACCATTTCGACCCCTATGGCAAGCCGCCCAACTTTTATACACAGAAGAAGACCTACCTGAACGTGCTGGAGGAGGGCAAGTACACTTACAGCCACATTGACTTCCAGGGGCACAATCGAAGCATCGACACATGCGGCCGGCACTGCTTGGTGCGCCTCATGTTCCGGGACCACACGGATCAAGAGTACTCGCGGCTGGTGCACCGGAACGGAAACGCCGACGAGGTGGTGACGCTCATGACGCTGCACGCGACGTTTAACAATTAAATTGTGTTGCAAATTGCGTATGGTGCGCACGACGCGCAATTGGTTGAAGCGTGCGCACGATTATTTGGACAACCCGTTGACCATAGGGCAGTTTGAGCATGAGATGAATGTGGAGTTCCAAAGGGGCGGGTCCTCGGCCAAGGACAATCCGTGGACCAAGCCGTACATGTATGTGGTGACGGGGCATCCGCGGGTCCTGGATGGCGGGCGGGACTACGCAACCCAGGAGACGCAGGAGGGGTACCTCACCAGGTTGAAGGAAACGACCGCAGAGTACGAAGCGAGGTTGAAGGGTAGTCATTTGCTGTACGACGCCAAGGGCAGGTCGAAAGGGGCGGTGCCGTGGAAGGTGGGGGTGGCGCATGGGAAGGTGGCGCAGCCGACAGCGCGCCTGGGAGCGTACAAGATGTCGTGGGGCCATTCGCAAGCCAAGATCGGTTGGTTCCAGATCCAGCCCAACGCGCACTCCAAAGGCAAGATGAGCGTCGTGCTGCACAAGGAGAAGCTGCTGAAGACGGAGCTGAAGGCCTTCAGGTGGCAAGGGAAGGAATGGTTCGTGTGCACGGCGAAGCAAATGCGGACGGCGCTTGCGAACATGCAGCGGAAATTTGAGAGCACCAGCGAGGATCGGCCGGGGTTCGATGGGCAGGTCACACGGTTCTCGCCGCGCATCCGCTTGATGGAGGACCAGATCTTCGTGTACGCCGAGAGGATGCTGGCGGCGAGAGGGCAGATTCAGTGCAAGGCGGCGCCGAAGGGGACCAAGGGGGAGACGACGGCCCAGATCCGCAAGCGCTGCAGGGTGGTGTTCCCCAAGCTGGCGCCAGGAGAAGCGCGGCAGTACGTGCTCGAGCAAAGGGGGCAAGAGTTGCAATAAAGGGGGGTTTATTTGTAAGGCACTGTGCGAATGTCGTCGATTTGGACGCGCTTGTCGTCCCGCGCGGAGAGCCCCACCTTGGTGAAGGTCTCGGTGACGATGTTGTGCTTGAAGGCGGAGATCTTCTGGTGGGGCTTGGTGACGAGGTCCTCGCGCGTGTGGAAGCACTGCATGTAGTCCGCGTGGGTGATGTGGTTGCGGACATAGCCCGTCTTGACCCCCTTGGCCTTCTGCACGCTGTGGTGGGAGCAGGGCGAATCGCACTTGGGCCCGCAGGTGTGTCGGATGTCGAGGGAGTAGAGCTTGGCGCGGAGGAAGACGCCCTCGCGGATGGAGTCTGGCGGCGGGCACTCGCTCTTGAAGTAGCCCGGGACCTTCTTGTGGCGCGTGTGGTAGAGGGGGTGCTCGGGGGGGAAGTTGGAGGTGTCGAGGTTCTCCTTGAGGGCGTCGTAGACCTGCTCGTCTGTGGACCCCGGGACCCAGTACATGAAGGAGTCGGTGTCGGTGGCGCATAGCTCGGCGCTGGGGAGCTTGGCGAGGACGGTGTCGTGGTGCCACTGCGCCATGTGCAGCTTGGAGAGGTCGAGGATGGTGACGCCCACGGCGGGGACCTTGTCGCACCGCATGAAGGTGCGCGCGGCAGTGGCCTGCACCATGTGGGGTCCCAGCGGGGTGGCGGAGACGAACTCGGGCTTGGAGACGAAGGCCTCGAACTTGTCGCGATCCGTGAAGGTCCGCACTTTGCAGCGGTTGCGTGTGCTCTCGAGGGTCTTGCCGTACACAGCGTTGTTCATTAGCTTGTAGAGGTTGGAGTCGAAGGTGTTGGTGGAGGCGGCGCGAAGGGAGGAGTTCAGATCGATGTAGGGCTTGAGCCACGCGCGTTGGCGGAAGCGCATGATGCGATGCACCTTGGTGACGACGAGCCCCTTGGCGACGTAGTAGTCGAGGGCCCGATCGTGCAGGACGTAGCGCTCCTTGGGCTCAAAGGTACCGCACAGCTTGATGAAGCCGTCGGGGCACTCGCGGAAGTCGGGGGCGAGGGGCAGCTGGCGGTGGGCAGCGTGACTGTGCAGGGCCTCGGGGTACTCCAGGTCCACCTCGAGGATGTGCCCATAGCCGTCCAGGTCGACGCGCTCATGCACCCACTCGTAGCCGCCGAGGGGCAGGGGTTGGGACATGGCCCAGCCGTAGAGGTTGTTGGCGTCAAAGTACGTGATAGAGCCCGAGGCGCTGTCGGCGTAGTGGCGCGACGCGACCGCCAGCCCGCCGCGGACGCCGCTCTCGAGCCACTGGTACATCTCGGGCGGCACGGTGTCGAGCTCGGTCTTGGTGATCTTGAGCATGGCGGCCCACGAGGCCCCCGGCAGGGAGAAGTAAGCGCACGGGTCGATGCCGTGGGACTCCAGCATGAGCGTGCGGAAGCGGGTGAGGACCTCGGCGAGCCCCACGACGTCGCGACGGACGTAGAGCATCGTGTACTCCTGCAGGTTCTCGCAGCCGTCGAACAGCGCGGCCGCCTCGGCGTACTGCTCGGAGGTGACGTCCTTCTCGGTGAGGGCGGAGTAGAAGGCCTCGATGGGCGGCATGGCGGTCTCGAGGTACTTGTCCCAGGAGCAGAAGTACTCGTAGGGGTAGTAGAGCTTGTTGCCCAAGCCCGCCATGGTGAGCAGGTTGTCGAGCGAGTCGTTCATGAGCCCCATGGAGTCGATGAAGCGGACACGGTCCTTGCCGCGGAAGATGGTCATGGAGACGATCTTCTCGCAGGTCTGGGGGAGGATCTCGACGCGGTAGGGCGAACCCCTGTCGGCGAGGTGCCGCAGAATGTGGTGCGAGTCGTAGCCCTTGAGGTTGTGGAAGAGGCAGACGGTGAGGGGCGAGGCGTAGGACATGACGGCCTCGATGAAGTCGGCGACGGTGCTGGGGCCAAAGCCCTCGTGCAGGGCGCCGCCGATGACCTGCATGGCCCACGCGCACGGGATGTGGGCCTCGCCCTGCAGCATGGCCTCGAAGTCGGCGGTGATCACCGTGTTCGGAGGGGTCGCGGGCGTGTACTTCAGCGCGGGGGTCTTTGCTGCGAGCATGGTGATGGGGGGGAACTTGGAGCAGCGGGCCGCGTGGTCGGCGTGGGGCTCGGTGAGGGGCGTCAGACAAGCGAAGCACGCGGGGTTGCCCTGGCGCGTTGCGAACTGAGGAAAGTTGGTGATCAGGGAGTAGTGTTTTTCGTGGAGGAGGAGCGGGATGATGGCGGCGGGGTCCCTGTTCGCGGCGCCGCGCTCGTCGGGGTACACGAGGAAGGGCGTGTAGCTCTTTATGTCCGAGGCCACCGCGTAGACGTTGACAAGGAGGCCGTACTCCCTTTCGATGCGGGGAATGTCCTTGACGTCGACGACGGGCGGGATCAAGGGGTACCGGGGACCCTCGGCGGGGAAGAGGATACGCGTGTAATGGGAGAGGCGGTTGGGGTTGCGGGCGGGCCGGTGCAGGTGGGCCGCGATGCAGTAGGCGAAGCAGTGCTCGTCCACGTGCAGGTTGCGAACGCAGTAGCGCTTCTCGAGCTCTTTGGGCAGGGGCGCGTAGGCACCGCCCTTCCGCTTGCGAGGGTTGAGCCGCATGCCCCGGGCGCGGTAGAGGCCTATGGTGACTGTGTCAACGTGCCAATCCATGCCGCCGCCGTAGACATCGCCGATCGCGTTGACCATGGCCTGCATCTTGCCATCGAGGTCGTTGAGGACCCGGTCACGCATGGTGGCATTGAACGCCGCGTTGGTGAGGGCCGACCCTGTGCATCGCGGGTCCACCCGGAGCGCCGTGCCGCAGGGGTTGCCCGCGGGGCGCCTTCGCAAACGGCGGTTCAGGACGCCGATCTTGCGTGTGTGGTTGTAATTTTGCGTGCCCACGTCGCGGGTGACACGCTGGCCGTCGACGTTCGCATAGCACTTCAGGCGAAGGTTGACCTTGTGGACGTGCTTGTGGTCTTTGACCTGTGCAAGCTGGCGGCGGATCCGCTCCCTGTTGTCATCTTTGAATGGCCACGATGCCACACGGATCGAATTGCTGAGCGCCTCCATTGTGGGAGTCCTCTATGGCTTATATGCATTTTATATACACTCAATCCTCCCGCCAAAAACTCTCCAGCATTCTCCAGGTGGGTGGGTAGGTAGGGCGGGACTATGCTGTCCGGTCAAGGTGGGAGACAAACTCTCAGGATTCTTCAGATAGGTGGGTAGGTAGGGTGGGACTATGCTGTCCGGTCTATTTTTCAATATATAATATATATATATATATATATATATATATAGATACACTATAATACATATACAATACAAAGTGACCGGACAGCATAGTCCCACCCTACCTACCTACCCACCTGGAGT
>TARA_R110002074_G_scaffold155556_4_pt1 | contig 19512 bp, 16 predicted proteins | sample TARA_R110002074 | Tara Oceans TARA_R110002074 (sample SAMEA4397215) | marine metagenome | biome: Polar Biome; feature: [MIX] marine epipelagic wind mixed layer (ENVO:01000061); material: water (ENVO:00002006), including particulate matter (ENVO:01000060) such as... | depth 10-100 m | reverse complement strand
AGTTTACGACAAATATAAGAATAATTTTTGAAAAATAAAAGAAATGTGATTTCTAAAATGAACAAACTCCTTTAACGCTAATCAGGGCTGGTTCATTATTGTTTACAAACTGGGCCAACTTAAAATTTACCCCTGCGTCATCAATACCATATTTACCCCACAGTATATAATAACCATTATCCGGAAAAGATACTAATGGTGGAACACCTATCCATTCACTTTTTGAAAACTTTGAATTAGTTGAGTACCACATATCGTCTGAAGGTACAGGATTCCCTCCACCTGCTCTAGCATGTACTAACATAAATCTCTCCGGCCTGGATCTAGCTCCTGTTGCAGCCTCGGATGAACCAGTAACTGCACAAGCATCTACTTCGTTGTCAAATGGACCACTATATCTAACTTTGTGCCAGATACAGTTTGTCCCAAATGGATTACCTCCTACTTCGATAGCTGGTGGAACGGCATTAGTAATCCCATTAATACCAGAGATGGCATCTCGAGGAACTATGTTATTATATACGTCAGCATAAAAACCACTAATTGGTGTATTGACAAGTCCAAAAAGCGTACCGCCACAATAACCACCAGTTTCTGCGTGATTATCTAAACCATTCATATTAGTTATTACCCCTGCTGCGCTCATATTATAATACTACAAATGTGTTATCTGGGTTAAAGTATATAATATTAGCAGTGGTTGTCATATAACCAACTAACCTAACATAATCTCCCGCTCCATGTGATGTTAGAGATTCCGTTACTTTACCGGCATTAGTTGAAACGTATACTGGACCACCATTCGCCCAAGTTGTTATATCATCTGCTGATGTTGCATTATAATAACCTTTTAATAAAATCCCATGTTCAGGAGCCGCACCCATTGCAATACCAATTAAATTACCTTGTAAAGTGATGTGGTCCGCGTCTGCCGCAACCCAATTATCAGTTCCTCTTAGTTGTACTATCACACCAGTCCCGTACCCAGCACCCGCAACACCAAATGTAACAATATCACTACCACCACCCCTATTTGATGCTAAGGTGAGAATGTTATCATATTTTACGTCAAGAGCGGTTAATGGTTCAGTAACATTTATTCCAACAGCCTTTCTACCACTACTTCCAGTTGTGGATCCTGGAGACGCATAAATAACATCACCTAGATTCATATGGTGGTCAACAGCGGCACCTGGTTGAGCATTATAACCAAGTAATATTACGTCATTATTTGTTGTGGCACCTGTTGCGGTGTTGTTACCGATAAAAACATTACCCTTACCGGTCGCTGTTGCGTTATTATTAGAATTGGTCCCAATATAAACATTATAATCACCTAAATTATTAGCTAATCGAGCAGCGTGACTACCGATTATAGTGTTGTTTTTTCCTGTATTACTTGCTGTGAACGCGGCATAATCCCCAATCATGACGTTATATATAGCATTAACATCATTTGAATTATATGCCGCCCTACTACCTACTGCCGTATTATGTTTTGATACTTGGTGGGTCCCGAGGGCGCTAGCACCAATAGCGGTGGACTCCCATCCAGCATTACTGAACTGTAATGCTCCAGCCCCAATGGCTGTATTTCTATATCCTCCATTTGAAGTCCATCGCAGAGTTCGGTGCCCGACAGCGGTATTGTCATAAGCGTCTGAACCAGACCCTAAGAACCCCATTGATTGATACCCAATCGCAGTATTCTTAAGTTCAGTTGTTGCCCCAGTACCACATTGGTATCCAATACACATAGATTCTGGTACGTTAGGGAATTTAATATAATCTGTTGAATGGATTGCCCCTGTTGCACTTAACGCACCAACTACACCAACCGTATAAGTAGCAATCCCTACACCACTAGTGTAAGCATCCCTTCCTAGTAAAATGGTATCTGGACCAAACGCTCCATTAAAACCTTTTCTTGCATAAATAATATCACCAATATTCATGAAATGATCTTCACTATAAGGTATTTGAGCATTATAACCTATTGCAATATTGGAACTTGATGTTGTTGCTCCGGTCGCAGTACCATAACCTACGAAAGTTGCACCCTTATAAGTACTAGCCCCATTTTGTCCAGCGTGACCACCAATCAAAACATTAAAATCTGAAAGATCGGCAACTTCAGCACCTGCCTGATACCCAATAGCTGTATTCTCACTTCCTGATGCGGTGGTGAGTAATGCACCTTGTCCTACCGCAGTGTTATATCTTTCCCCCTCCAATCCCGCCAAAGTCGAAGTACCGACTGAGGTATTACCAACTTTGGCCCCGGTTGCACCAAAAAGAGATCTTACACCTATTGCAACATTGTCGAGCGTACCATTGGGTGCTTGTGCGATAGCATGAGTACCTATTGCAACATTATTTGTACCATTAGCCACAGTTTGTAATGCGTATGCCCCTACAGCAGTATTTTGACTAGCATCCAAATCTCCCAATCCAGTTTGGTACATTGCTCGAGCTCCTACCGCAACATTGGTATGAACGACCCCCGCAAATCCAAGTGCCGACATTGCTTCCCACCCAAGACCTGTATTCAAGTTGTCAGTTGTTTGTCCGGAATTTGGAGGTCCAATATATATGGACGATGCAACGTAAGGGAATTGTAGATTAGGTGATTGTATTGTACCACTTGCTCTTACACCACCAACAACATTAACATATTCATTACCCCCAGTACTACCATCACCAGGTCCAGTTAAAGTACCTTCAAGTTCAAGATTACCGTTAACTGTCATTGCCGAAGTTGCAAAGTTTCCTTGTATTAATGGTCTGTTTATTCCTGTTGAAGAGTAAATTTTATTACCTATTCGTAAAACATCGTTTTCAGCAACATCAGTATTTGTTTGTCCGTATCCAAGATAAACATTACGACTACCTAAATTTACTCCTGAACCTGCAGCAAGTCCTACTAATGTATTATAACCACCGGTAGTAATTTCATCTCCAGCTTCTGTTCCTATTGCGGTATTACCAAATCCACTTGTTAATGTCGTTAGTGATGTATGTCCGAACGATGCATTACTAGCGGCCGCTGCTAATACCCCGGTTGAACCAAGAGTTTTATAACCAACAGCGGTATTTGTGTGAGAGTTTGCGTTGGTCATTCTTGTACGACCAGCATGAAAACCTAAATAAACACTCTGTTTTGAACCTCCAGTAAGGGAAGCTGTGTCTCCACGACTAAAATGTACATAGTCCCTAACATCTAAAGTTCCTCCTATTGATAAGGTATGTTGTGGTCTAGTTTCATTTATACCGATATTATTTACGTATTGATTACAAGTTGTATAACTATCATTACAACCTTCTGGATATCCTGTATTAAATACAATATTTGCAGAAGGGTTTGATATTAAAACATCACTCTGTGTATTAGTTGCTGGGAGTCCCGCGGTACATCCACTTAACATACTTATCCATAAGGGATAGGTACAGGCACTTAAAGCCGCAGTAGTGGATCCCCCTGCAGTTGCATTAACCGTTGTTTGTGTACATTTACAAGCCATTCTTTCTTTTTTATGTGTTGTCTACGCAGCCCGCACAATTACTTCTAGCAAAACTGTCATTTATGTTTATAAATAGATTATCTCTAATCGGGACTATTAATTCCGCACAATCATCATTAAAATAAATACTGAATTCTCCTTGGTATCTTCCTGGTGTGTTTGTATCTTGTTCCCTAAATCGATAAAATATATAATATTCAGTTGGTGCATTAACATCTACGTTGGTTAATGAAACAATGCTGCCACTTCTATTCAGTATCTTATATACCCCAGTGTTATAATCTCTCATAGAGAATTTAATTGATGAGTTTGCTAATTTATCGTGTAAATTACCATAATCATTTTTACCATCCTCTATTACCTTCATTTTCAATACCGGTTCTGTTGAGTTTTTTCTAATGTAAAAGTCCATACTTATAAATACTTTATATTTTGTTACCTTACCCTTTTTCCGGTAAATGTTATTTTTGCCTCACTGGCTGGAAGAATACGAGTCACCTTTATTGTAAATGGTTTATTTGGAACAACCGTGAAAGGGAATTTATTAATTGGTAGGACATTAGTATTCCATGTAGAATTACATTGTCCGAATCCAGTCCCTTCACAATCTGCTTGGGTTAAACATTTATGTAGTATTGGCCTTCCTGTTAAAAAGGGTTGGTACTGTGTAAGGTCCGTACAATAAGGTTCTACTGAACTATATCTTATTGGTACATCATGATAATTGGTTTCTCCGGACCAACTTAATACATTTTCTGTTTCTGTGTAATCCCATCTTATCATTCTATAAGTACCAAAGTCTAAAGACACCTCGTCAATACCAACAGGAAAAGTGAATATCGCATACTCAGTATCACATCCCTCTACTGGGGTATCTAGATTACCACAATCACAATCAATTAGTCCATACCTTTCCTTATTAGTGTAGTAGTTATGAATCAATTCACTCGCATCCAATGGCTCAATATAAAATCTCATTTGTGAAATACCTCCCATATATGATCCACCAAAATGTTTTTCTATTAACATACTTTCATCCGCAAGATCTCTTCTATAAGCTTGTTTAGACACTACCACACTCTCTAGAACAACCTTTCCTATACTTCCAGGAGTTATTCCGACAAATAAATTTCCAGTTAAAGTTGCTTTATATGATTTATAAAAAGAAGTGTTACCTGTAATTTCTGTAGGTAAAGAAAAATCCTTAAACACGTAAGTAACCTGCGGTCCTGTTGGGTAAGGTTGATTGAATGGGGAAGTACTAGCCGTGGTCGCAGAGAATCCCATATCAATAGAAGTTGTTCCACTTACCCCATACCCTCGTAAAAAGATATCATAAGTTTCTCCCTCAACTACAGGACGTTGATATCCACTAGACTCAAGATTTCCAGCATCATTTACTGCCGGTGCCGTATACTCTTTATAATATAGTTTTGATGTCTGTGGTCCATAAATACTTGTGGTGGTATCCAATATAACGTTGTCGTCATCACCTAACCCACTATTAAAAACTATTGTACCATTATCAGTTTGTGTTACTGTTATAACAGCGTCGGGGCCCGTCCCCCCAATATTAGCAACGGGAATTGTTATAGTATCTCCATCTTGGAATCCGACTCCCAAACTTCCTGCAATAGGAGAAGCTATCAGGTCACCCACAGCATTAATAGTTATTGAAATACTAGCACCATATCCCACACCAGGTGCATCACTAGTTACTACAAGAGGAGCGTATACACCCGCAGTCCAAAGAATGTCTGGTGAATTTTCTGGTTCCACACTCCATAGGTTTCCTTTAATCATTGGTTGCCAATCTCGTAATCCATTTAATAATTTAGTTTGACTAAAACTTTGTCCCCATAAGACCGCAGCCTCTCCAGGGGTCCCACTTAGAGTCAATGATTCGTGTAGTCCTTGGGATCCACCACCAAAACTCATATTAAAAGGTTCTCCAAGTTGTTTGGGTGGTAATTCATTAAGTCTACGAGGTATAATTTCCTCAAAATCCTCCACAATAAGTACTGGTCTAGAGTTAGCGTAAAGAGTTAAAGTCCCTACTCTATTTGATCTATCTCCTGTCCAGGCAATATTCTGTATAAATAATTTTTCTCCCTCTATAACATTAGTTGTTGTTGCACTCGAACCAGACATTTCAAAGGTCTCCTCTTCACAAGTAAGTGTTGTTATTAAATTTGTACCTCCCCTCCATAATTTTTCCAATGCAGTACCATAGAAGTTATTACGTTTGAAAACGGCGTCTACTTTAATCCACGAATCTGCGGTATTACCTGTGCATATTGGAAGTGAAGAATATTGTTCCTCTATGGTGTATCCCGTTGCGTAAGTACCACCTGAACAAGCAAAACTATTACTAGTTCCAGTTATCGCAGTATCTCCAGTAAAACGTAATGCCCTATAACCTAATTTATAACCCCCATATTCTGGTCCACCACTTAATCTTAGGGCAAAGTTATTACTCATTATTTGATATTCGGTTTGTGCACTTGTGTAAAAATCCCCACTAAACATCTGGTCATCATAAGTCCATCCTGTATTGGTTCCATTATAGGCCCAAGTTGAATTACATTGGTTAGGATCTATACAACTAACTTCATCCGTACACGTACCATCGGCACAACTAAAATTTTGTGCACTTTGACAAGTGTCTGCAGATACTCCAGTGTATTTACACGAACCAGTACAATTATACAAACCAGTTACATTATTTGAAATCGTGTATCCTGTTTCTCCACCATAACAATTCCAAAATTTATTTTCAGATCGAGCCCCATAATAAAAGAATATACCTTCATTATCTGGGTATACACTATTCAAATTAACAACCTTCTCATTATTCCAACTAGAACCTGATGAACGAACCTTTAATAAACATTCTACTGTCCATCCCTTATCTACCCTTTTTGGTATAACTTGATAACCGTAACTAAAGAAATTATAGAATCCTTGGAACCATCCCCCATATAGTTGATAAAAGAATCCACTTCTATCAAAATCGGATCTCATCGGGTAGGTTACAGTCCCAGCTATTACCCCTGTACTAACAGTATTTATTGCTATTGTTAGGTTACCTCCTGTTGCTGCGTCCCCCAACATAGCATCAGGAATTGATATCTTGTCATTAATTACATAATAATTACCAGGATTCTGTATTGTGATGTCAGCAACTGAAGTTACTCCATTACCATCTACTACTATTGAAAATGATGCATTGATTCCATTTGTTGAGTTTGTAGTATAATTCCCATAATTTACCGTATAGGTCCCTGCTGGTCTATTAACATTAGTAGATCCAAAAGTCACACTAAAAGTTAATATTTCACCATTAGTTCGTTTATCCCAAAATGATGTATACCCACTAATTTGTTTCATTTTCATCCTATAATCATACCATGAGGGATCGAAGGTGTAATCTTCTGGTGTTTTGGGTATACTCGTTGCTAAATTTAGTGTTTGTCCTGTAAATGTTGGCATTAGTGCGTTGTCTATTCCAGTTAATCCAATATCTACAATCTCCTGAGAATCCGTTACCGAAGCACCATTCCAAGCCATTTTACTTAAAAGAGTATTCCCGGAAAAGTATCTACCTCCATTAATTACTGTACTAGTTGTAACTGAATTAACCGTAATCGATAAATCAACAGCACCTCCTCCTCCTAAATTTGAATCAGGTATTGTTAATATGTCCCCAGCCTTATATCCGTACCCTCCAGCAATTGAGTTAAAGTAAGCTGAACTTCCACTTAGTGTTGCGGCCCCAGATCCGTCCACCACAAGATAGAATGACGCTCCACACCCAACTACACCAACAGCGGGACTAAACATCGCAGTTGGTTGGATTCCTAAAGTATCAGAACAAGTTGATGTAATATGATATAGTCCCGCAGTTCTATTACCGTCTGCGCCACCTAAAGTAATCGTTAAAATCCCACCCTGGTCATGAGTCGACAAAGTACCAATCTCAAGTTGAGGAGAGCACTCTGGATCGTTTAGATCCATATAGATGGGTAATCTAGTTGAGTAGAATGAATTACTAAATAGACTGGTTTGGGCACTATAACTTATTATCTCTGTTGAGTATATCACTTCTTGGGTAAAGTCTCTTTGGTCCGAAGAAAGGAAAAAGTCCCAATAAGCATCGTTACTTAACTTAGCATCTAGATTATTAAAACCGTAATTTTGTATCGCCATTTGATTTATTTTATATAGATAAATATATTTAGGTTCGTAACTATTTTAATATACCGTAGTTATTTGATTTAATTATCAAAATTGTTTATTATTATTATCTAAAATACATTCATATGTCAGAAAAGATAAAAATATTAGTAGTTCCTTCAGATAGAACAGGAGTTGGATCATTCAGGTCTATCGACCCTCATATTGCATTAGAGAAATATCACCCTAATGAATTCAGAGTCGAAATAAATTATAACCCATGGACAAACAGAGACACCTATTGGCAAGATTTTGATATTGTCCATTTTCACAGAGGTATGGGTGACTGGGGTAATTGTTTACGACTACTCGAAGATTGTAAAAAATGGGGTATCATTACTATTATGGATTTAGATGATTATTGGATGCCAGGTCCTGAACATCCAGCACACGCCATGATTGTGGAAGAGAAAATTAACCAAAGAATAGTCGCTAACATCCAAGCTGCTGAGTATGTAACAACAACCACCAAAGTATTTGCCGAGGAAATGTTACAACATAATAGGAATGTAGAGATATTCCCTAATGCTATTGACCCTTCAAAAAGACAATTTACTCCAAACCCAGAAGAATCAGATAAGGTAAGAGTCGGTTGGCTTGGTGGTTCATCCCACAAACACGACTTAGAAATATTACGTGGTAATATTCAGAAACTAAAAGCCGACCCCTCCTTAAAAGATAAATACCAAATGGTTTTATGCGGTTTTGATACTAGGGGGTCAATGACCGAAATAGACCAACAAGGAAGAAAACACACTAGGAAAATTACACCAAAAGAGTCGGTATGGTATCAATATGAACAAATAATGACAGCAGATTACGATGTAATGGATAATAAAGAAGATGTAGAACAGTTATTAAAGTTTAAGAAAGGTACCCCTAAAAATATAGACGATAACTATAGACGGGTGTGGACAAAACCAATCACAACTTACGCAACAAATTATAATCTTATGGATATTTCCTTAGCACCGTTAAAAGAGACAACATTTAATAAGGTAAAATCACAGTTAAAGGTTGTGGAGGCCGGTTTTCATAAGAAAGCCCTTATCGCACAGGACTTTGGTCCTTACACTATTGACTTAGTACATGGAAAAAATTCATTGTTGGTTCCCACATCAAAAAACCATAAACAATGGTATAAGCATATTAAAACATTAATCAATAACCCAAACATGATTAAGGATCTGGGGGAACAACTTTATGAGGATGTCCAAAAATATCACATTAAAGAAGTTACAAAAAACAGAGCTGAATGGTATAGAAGTATTGTTAATAAATAAACTACAAAATGTTAGAAAACATAAATGAAAATAAATTATTGTTTATTGATATAGAAACTGCCGGTTCCTATAAAGACTCTAATGAACTAAAAAAAATGGATAAGTCTCTCTGGGATTTATGGAACACAATAGGGTGTTCTTATTTTAGACGAAACTACCCAGAAGATGAAGATAAGGATTGTGAGTTTTTATATGAAAAATATTCTGGACTATTACCTGAGTTTGGTAAGATTGTGTGTATTAGTGTGGGGTTTCTAAACGGAGAACAAGAAAAGTTACAATCCTTCTGTAGTGGCAATGAATTAGATGATTTAACTCAATTAACACACCTACTACATAAAATAGAAAAAGTTGGTTTTACTTTATGTGGTCACAATATTAAGAATTTTGATTTACCCTACTTAGGTAAAAGAATGTTAATTAATAAAATCGCACCACCTTTGTTATTACCTTCTCACGATACAAAACCTTGGGAGGTCAAAGCTCTTGATACAAAAGAGATGTGGAATTTTGGATCTTATAAGGGTTTATCTTCACTACACTTAGTAACTTCTGTTATGGGAATACAATCACCCAAGAAAGGTGAGGTAACTGGAGAAAATATGCACCAATCTTGGTACGATGGTAAGAAGACTGAAATTATGCATTACTGTGAAAAAGATGTAAGTTCCCTAATTAAAATAATAAAAAGAATTAAAAATTTATAAAATGGACAATACTATAAACGACTTGGAAAAAGTTTTCGGAAAATTAGTGGATAAATATGAGTCTATGTCATCAGATGCTACCTTAGATGATATGGTTAACCTAACAGAAGAGATTAAGCAGGTTGATATTGACTACAAGGAGCAACAAATGAAAAATAATATTGCGGGTTTTAACGAAAATCTAAAAATAGAGTTAAAATTCCAAAATAAATCAGATAATGAGGACCCATCCTTTGCTTATAAATTAGATAGTGGTTTTGACCTAAGATCGTCAGAAGAACTAACTATAAAACCAAAAGAGGTTGGGTTGGTCCCAACAGGAATTAGTTTAGAAATACCAAAGGGGTTCGAGGTCCAAGTCCGAAGTAGGTCTGGACTATCACTTAAAGAAGGGTTATTTGTACTAAATTCTCCTGGTACTATAGACCAAGGATATATAGGGGAGATAAAAATTATCTTAGCTAACTTTAGTAATGAAGAAAGAATAATAGAAAAAGGTGATCGTATTGCTCAAGCTTGTTTATGTCCAGTAGTTACTGGTGAGTATGTCGATTTATTAAATAATAAAATAACAACCAGTACCGATAGAGGGACTGGAGGATTTGGATCAACTGGTAAATAAAATGAAATTAACTGTAGTATTTAGTACAAGAAAAATAGAAGACTCATATATAGAACACATAAAAGAAACATGTGGAATAAAAGAAATAGAAATATTATCATACGATAATCCAAACGGAACTTCGTTAACAGAAATATATAATAAAGCTTTAATTGACTCTAAAAATGATATTATCGTTTTTTGTCATGACGACATAATTTTCAACACTAAAAAATGGGGAAAAAGAATTATTAAACACTTTGAGGGGTCCGACTATGGTATTTTAGGAATGGCCGGCACAAGGAAGTTACCGGAAACTGGAAGATGGTGGGATGACATAAACCAACAAGGGTCTAATATGGTAGGTATTGTGAATCACTCAAACGAAGGAAAAACTTGGGAATCACAATACTCTAAAGCCTTCATAAATGATATAATACCCGTAGTTATGGTTGACGGATTATTCTTTGGTGTTGATAGAACAAAAATAAAAAAGAATTTTAATGAGGAGGTAAAAGGATTTCATTTTTATGATGTGGACTTTTCTTTTAGAAATCATTTAGAAGAGGTAAAGATTGGCGTAATTACAAATATTAGAATTACACATAAATCCATTGGAGAGACCAACGAAGAGTGGGAAAAGAACAGGATTAAATTTGTAGAAAGATACTCCTCAAACTTACCTAGTGAGGTACCTGTTGAAGTTTTCTACCCTAAGAAAGATACTTACATCAAAAAGCAACCTAAACTATCAATAATAATCCCAACAAAGGATAATATAGAAATTCTCTTTAATTGTTTAAGATCAATCACTGATAAAACAAAATATAGTAATTATGAGATTATAGTTGCAGATACTGGTAGTGAAGATAAGAATATGAAACAGATAGAAGATTTCTGTAAAAATAACAAAAAAATAAAGTTGGTTAAGTTTGATTATTATAATTTTGCACAAATTAATAATGAGGTTGTTTATGACCATGTTTCAGAAGATTCAGAATTAATATTATTTTGTAATAATGATATTGAGTTAATTAATGACGCAATTAGTAGAATGGTGTCAACTTGGATAAAAAATAGAAAAAAGGTTGGTACTGTTGGAGCTAGATTACATTTTGAAGACAATACCGTACAACATGGTGGTATGTTACTATGGTTAAAAAAGGAATGGTTAAGTGAACAAGGTTTAAGTCGTATCGAAATAACACACTATAATTTACGACAAGCTTATCGACATAGTTGCGAAGGTGTTGCTCCCGTCGTTGGTAATACGGGCGCTTTCCTATTAGTACAAAAAGAATTATTCTTAAAGGTTGGTGGGTTTAACCCAACCTATACAGAGTGTTTTGAGGATGCTGAATTAAATTTCGCCATTCTATTAGAAGGGAAGGTTAATTTATTTGTGAGTGATGCTGTGGCGTACCACTATGAAAGTAAAACTAGAGATAAAGATGAAGATAAACTTCATCGTTTACAAGAAGATTACAGAGAAAGACTATTCCCTTTTATTGGAGGGGCTTTAGGACAAGAACGTAAAGGAAGAATAATAGGACAATTTATAAATGTAGTAGAATGAGAGTAATGTGTATATTAACAGTATGGAATGAAAGAGAGTATCTTCCACTAAAATTAGAATACTGTAAACAAAATAAACTAGAACCATATATCATAGATAATATGTCTACTGATGGTTCTTGGGAGTATCTCCAAGAAAATAAGGTTCCGTCACATAGATTAGATACTGGCGATTCTTTTGATTTAAGGATGTTACAAAATGATATTGTGGAAACCCTACACCGAGAAAAACCTGATTGGGCAATTTATAATGGGTGTGATTTATTTCCAGTAACTATGGAACCGTTACATGATGCATTGGCTCGTTTAGATAGAAGGGGGTTTAATCTTGCTCAGATAGAATGTGTTAACTTTTTTAACACTGGAGAGGAAAGAGATAAAAAAGACCCGTTTAACACCTACTTTCACTATGGGACACTCAATAAGTTTAATATGATACACAAATATAACCCTGTTTTACGTTATTTAGCGGATGATGTTTCTTTTCCAGGACAGAGATTAGGGGTAATAGAAGGAATGATGATTAATTATGGAAATACCAAAACCAAAGAAGAAAGAGAAGAAACTCTAGAAAGAAGGAGAAAAGCTTGGGCAAATGGTGAACCACCAGGACATGGTTCACATTATCTCGAGGGAGAAAGAAATAATTGGATTTGGCCATTAGAAGACCTAACCGATGTTAGGGAAACGAAGTATTGGAAGTATGTGCAAAAATTACAAGAAGTGTCAAAAGTTGTTTATAAAGATTAAATAAATGGCGGAAATAGTAGAAAAAGAATTATGGGATCATTATTCAGAACTACCAAATCCAGCTTGGTACGAATACAAAAACAATAACAATATGAAAAAGAAAAAAGTAAGTTTTGTAGGGTGGAAAGATTACGCAAATGTAATGACAGAATATTCTGCAGCTATTAATGGTCATTGTGATGGTTTCGAATCTAAAGTGATTTGTGAAGTCCCACATCCTATAAATTTCGAAAAACAACACGACTATAACCTAAATGATATGGACGTTGAGGGTAATCTTATTCCTAGAAAAGATGATATCGATTCCGCAAAGAGTTGGTTATTGGATTCGGACCACATAATATTCGCACCAGAAAGATCCCCATTCCAAGAGGATTTCGCCCCTGAAAAACTACTAAATAGTAAGGGAAATAGGAGTGTACAAAAATATTTACAAACTTTTAATAACGCCGGTACTGAGAATCCTATAAAGAGATTACTTGGGATAGGTAGAATAAATGAAATGACTGGGATTAACCTTCTAGAGGATACAAAAGCTGGAAAAAACAAAAACATTCATTTATATCACACTGGTACACACTATAGAAATAATTTCCAGTTGTTTAACCTTATTGGTATTAATCATTTTAATAAACTAATACACGGGGTTGATCTTTATCGACTTTCTTGGTACGACACAACACCAACTGACGATATTAATAAACCCGGTATATTTCCTCAATTTATGGGTTCATTTATGAATTCTCTCGGAATTAAGGAAAAGAGTAAGAAGGAGAATCACGTTACTTTGTACACATCGTACGATAAAGACTTAAATAAGGAAAAGATAAACAAGTTAATAGATAAGAAGTTTAACACTGATGAAATCATTATCTTCCATGCTCCAACCTCTAAGGAGATGAAGGGAACAGACTTAATAACTTCTATTACCACACAAGTTATAGAATATATAGAAAAGAACTCTACCTCTAAGACAAAAAAGAAATTTAAGTTTATCACACCACAAACATATGAAAAGACCAAACACTTGTGTGATAAAGAAACTGGATGGATAGACAATAGTGAAATAATGAAACTAAAAGAAATGTCTCACATATACATAGATGAGTTTAACCCATTTGTTGGTTATTTTGGAGGTAGTACCGTTGAAGCACTAATGACAGGGAACATAACTTTTGCCACTATTAATAACTTCACTCCAGAAGCTATGGAAGCGGCGAATAAAAACATAGAGGCCTCAGAATGTCCGGTTATTCATTTAGGAAAAGATGAAAATGATTTTGGTAATACATTACTGTCTTTTCTAGAATTACCAGTAGAAGAAATGAAACAGATTGCTAAAAATGGTTTAGAATGGTATTACGAGACTTCTACCCATAGGGCTATCGCAATTAAATTTGAAAAAGAAATACTAATATGAAAAAAATTTTTATAACGGGAGGTGCGGGTTTTATCGCAAATACAATAATTAAAAGATTAATCGAGACTCATTTGATAACCGTGTATGATAACTTTGAGAGGGATACTCTTTCCTCAAGTGGTTTATCTAAACATAAAAACTTAAATATAATAAAAGGCGACATTCTAGACTACGATAAACTATTTGTGTCTATGAGTTCTCACGTACCTGATATTGTCATTCATGCGGCAGCAATAGCTGGAATAGATACCGTTATAAAACACCCTGTTAAAACAATGAGAGTTAATATGTTAGGCACTGCTAATGTTCTGGAGGTGTGTAAAGAACTAAGTATATCCGATAGAATAATAGAATTCTCAACTTCAGAAGTATTTGGGTCAATGGCTTTCAAATCAAAAGAGGAGGACCAGACCGTAGCGGGTTCTGCTGGAGAAGCAAGATGGGTTTATGCTGTCAGTAAATTAGCTGGAGAACATTTAGCTAAGGCTTATGGGACTGAATATAACCTACCTATTGTAACAATAAGACCATTTAATGTTTATGGCCCAGGACAGTCTGCAAATGGAGCTTTACAAATATTCATAGAAAAGGCACTAAGAGGAGAAGACATTCATATTGACGGAGATGGTAACCAAATTAGAGCTTGGTGCTACGTGGACGACTTTGTAGATTGTTTAATGAGTTGTATTACAAATCCAAAGGCAATAGGTGAAAGTTTTAATATTGGTAACCCTAGAGCGGTTATAACTATTTTAGGTTTAGCTCAAACAATATGTAGAGTACTAGACTCTAAATCCAATATTGTTTTTGACCCACCACTTTCTGCAGATGTTGCCATTAGAATACCTAGTGTAGAAAAAGCAAAAGAAGTTTTAGGTTTTACATCTAAAATAGATTTAGAGGAAGGTATATTAAGAACAGCGAAATACATACAAAATAAATGGAAAGTCACGGAAATGGAAAATTAAATGGAAAAGGTTTTTTCAATACCGAATCTCTTAAAGAATTAGGTGAAAAAACTGTCTTAGAAGATGGAGTACTTTTATTCCATCCTGAAAATATATCCATTGGTCCTAATGTCTATATCGGACACAACACAATACTTAAAGGTTATTATAAAAATGAGATGGTAATTGAAGAAGGTACTTGGATAGGACAACAATGTTTTTTTCATTCTGCCGGTGGTATAAGAATAGGTAAGAACATTGGAATTGGTCCGGGTGTTAAAATACTTACAAGTCACCATAAGGATACCAACATACACATACCTATTTTACATGAAGAACTAGAATTCAAACCTGTTGTAATCGAAGATGATTCAGATTTAGGTGTTAACTCCGTTATAATGCCAGGAGTTACAATTAAAAAAGGAACTCAGGTAGGTGCGGGAGCTGTTGTTACAAAGAATTTTCCAGAATATAGTATTATAGCTGGAGTACCAGCCAAACTAATACGTATAAGAAAATGATAGGAATTATTGATTATGGTATGGGTAATGTTGGATCTGTAGAATCAATGATAAACCACTTAGGTTATTATAAAACTAAAATAGTTAAAACCCCCGAAGAACTTAATGATGTAGATAAAATAATTCTTCCTGGTGTGGGGACTTTTGACAATGGAGTAAAAAATCTAAAGGATTCTGGGTTATTTGCAGAACTCAACACCCAAGTACTAATTCAAAATAAACCAGTATTGGGCATTTGTTTAGGTATGCAATTATTAATGGATAAAAGTGAAGAAGGTAAACTAAAAGGATTTGGGTGGATAAAAGGTAAGTGTAAAAAATTTGTTTTTGATAATAAAAAACTAAAGGTACCACATATGGGATGGAATGACGTTATTCCTATAAACAATAGATTATGTAATGAGATTTCTCGTTTTTATTTTGTTCACTCTTACTATGCAGAATGTAAAAATAAAAATAATATAATGTTAGAAACAAATTACGGTATAAAGTTTGTATCTGGCATTTCTAATAAAAATATTTTTGGTGTACAGTTCCATCCAGAAAAAAGTCATAAATACGGAATGAAATTAATGAAAAAATTTATAGAATTATAATATGTTAAGACCTCGAATAATGCCTTGTTTACTTCTTAAAGATGGGTCTTTAGTTAAGACCACCAAATTTAAGAAACCTTTATATGTTGGAGACGCTGTAAATGCAATAAAAATATTTAACGGTAAGGAAGTTGACGAGTTGGTTCTAATAGATATTTCTAAAAAATCAATTCCTTTTGATGTTATACGTAAGATTACTAAGGAATGTTTCATGCCTCTTTGTTATGGTGGTAGTATAAAAACTTTAGAGGACATGAAAACCTTATTCCAATTAGGGATAGAAAAAATCATTATCAATACTTTATTATTTGAAAACCCTGATTTGGTCAGAAAGGCAATTGAGTTATTTGGAAGTCAGAGTATCGTAGCCTCGGTTGACGTAAAAAAGAATTTCTGGGGAGTTTCTAAAGTTTATAGACATTCTCTTAAAAAAACCATAGATTTAAGTCCTGTTGAGTACCTTACCCAATTGGAAGATTTGGGTGTCGGTGAAATTTTATTATATTCTGTAGATAGAGATGGTACTTGGGACGGAATGGACAATGAATTAATTAACCAAATGTCTACTAATACCCACCTACCAATTATATCATGTGGAGGTGTTGGTAATATAAAAGACGTGGAGGATGGTATAATGAATGGTAGTTCTGGGGTGGCCATAGGTAGTATGTGTGTTTATTCTAAAAAAAATATGGGAGTCCTAATTAAATTCCCAAAACAAAATGACGTTGAACAAATTATAAAAAATTATGAAAATCTGTAAACAATGTATCTATGATGAAACAATTCCTCACATTGAGTTTAATGGTGATGGGGTTTGCAATTATTGTGAAAGAGATGTAGAGTTAAATAAAGAATATCCTGTTGGGGAAGAAGGTGGAAAAATCTTAAATGATTTTATTCGTCAAATTAAAAAAGATGGTAAAAGAAAAAAATATGATGTAGTGGTTGGTGTAAGTGGAGGATGTGACTCTTCATTTTTATTACATCTAGCAGTTAAAACTGGATTACGACCTTTAGCGGTTCACTTTGACAATACTTGGAATTCAAAAATAGCAGTAGAAAATATAGAACGGATGATTACCGCTTTAGATGTTGACCTCTATACACATGTTGTTGACAATAAAGAATATAACGATTTGGTACGTTCTTTCTTTTTAGCTTCAGTACCTGATTTAGATTCAGGAACTGATTTAGGTATTGGGTCAACTCTTTATAAGGCAGCCGAGAAATATGGAATTAAGTGGATATGGAATGGACACTCATTTAGAACTGAAGGTATTTCACCACAAGGTTGGTTCTACCAAGATGCTAAATATGTTAGATCTATCCATAAACTATTTGGGAAAACTAAATTATCTAGTCTACCACTTATGGATTTCTGGCCATGGATGAGACAATTATTAGTTAAAAGAATTAAGAGGATTCGTCCCTTATATTACATGGATTATGATAAAGAAGACACTAAAGACTTTTTACATAAAGAATATGGTTGGGAGTGGTATGGTGGTCATCATATGGAAAATCGTTCGGCTTACTTTGTAAATAACTTTTACCTACCGAATAAATTCGGTATTGACCTAAGGAAGTGTGAATACTCTGCTCTAATTAGATCTGGACAGATGACAAGAAAATTGGCCCTTATAAAAATGATGGAAGATAAAGAAATGGATGATAGTTTAATCGTAGAAATGAAGAAAAGGTTAGATTTAACAGATGAACAATTTAACGATATTATGACTAATGATAAAAAGGATTATACCGATTACCCAACATACAAAAGACTGTTTGAGAGACTTAGGCCTTTCTTTTATGTCTTATATAGATTAAATTTAGTACCTAAAAGCTTTTACTTAAAATATGCAAACAAAAGAAACTATTAAATTTTTTGATTATCCCAAACTACTGGCTCCCTATAAAGATTATTTAATTGGGGAGTTAAATAAGTCATTATCTGACGGGATTTATGTAAACGGCCCATCGGTTAGTAGATTTGAACAGGAGTTTGCCGAGTATACAGGGGCCAAATATGCGGTAGGGGTTTCAAGTGGGACAGATGGATTATTAGCCATCTTAATGTCCTTGGACTTACCTAAAGGTTCTGATGTATTAGTACCTTCTTACACATTTATTGCCAGTTCTGAAGCGATTCTTGTTGCTGGATTCAACCCAATATTTGTTGATAATGCACCAAATTCCTTTCATCCGTCAGTAAAAGAATTTAAGGAGGCTTGGACCGAAAAAACTAAGGCGGTAATGTTTGTTCATCTTTTTGGTGAAACCAAATCAATTAAAGAACTTAGTAATTTTTGTAAATCTAGAAATGTTATTTTATTTGAGGATTCCGCCGAATCTTTCGGTTCTTATTATCCTGAAGGTGGTCATTCTGGAACTCATTCTTTAGCCGCTTCATTTAGTTTTTTTCCTGCTAAAACACTAGGTTGTTTAGGTGATGGTGGTATAGTCATAACTAATGATGAAGAAATTTACAAAAAAATAAAAATGATTAGAGCTCACGGTTCTAAAAAAAGATACTACCATGAGATGGTAGGGGGTAATTTAAGATTAGATGCCCTACAAGCTAGATTCTTAACCGTACTCCTTAACGGAGCCTCTAAGACCTGGTTAGATAAAAGACAATATAACGCAGAATATTACTTTAAGAATATAGACAACCCAAGAGTAACATTACCGTATCCTACTGATACTATTGACAATCATAGTTGGTATCTGTATACTCTTATCGTAGAAGGACGTGATGAACTTCAGGAACATCTAACGAAAAACGGTATAGAGACATTTGTGTATTGGCCAATACCACTGCACAATCAACCGGTCTACTTAGAAATGTTCGGTGAACAATCATTACCTGAATGTGAAAAAAGATGTAGTGAGGTTTTACATATACCTGTTTCCCCACATTTAAGTGAAAATGAATTAAAAACTATAACAAATTGTATAAATGAATTCTAACATTAATATAAAAAACTTCGCCCTTATAGGGGCTGGTGGATACATCGCTCCACGACATGTTGAGGCAATAAAGCACACTAATAATGATTTAGTTGCGCTTCTTGATCCTTATGATGGGGTGGGATACATAGATAGATATTTTCCAGAAGCTTCGTACTTTAAGGAGTCGGAAAGATTTGATAGGCATCTTTATCGAAATAAGGATAGTATAGACTATGTTTCGATTTGTAGTCCTAATTATCTACACGATGCACATATAAGACTCTCACTTAGAAATGGGTGTGATGTTATTTGTGAAAAACCATTGGTGTTGAGGGATAAACATTTACAATCATTAAAAAGTCTAGAGAAAGAGACAGGTAAAAAAATATACAATATCCTC
>TARA_R110002074_G_scaffold70658_3_pt1 | contig 19513 bp, 20 predicted proteins | sample TARA_R110002074 | Tara Oceans TARA_R110002074 (sample SAMEA4397215) | marine metagenome | biome: Polar Biome; feature: [MIX] marine epipelagic wind mixed layer (ENVO:01000061); material: water (ENVO:00002006), including particulate matter (ENVO:01000060) such as... | depth 10-100 m | reverse complement strand
ATGTCGCTTAAGATTACGAATCTGTATATCTGAAATGTGGTGTATGTGTTTTAACTTACGAAATGGAACTTTTACGATATTCTGTTCTATCAACTATTATCCTTGATGTACTTGTTTACTTTGTTTATTAAAGCATTAGGAATAACCAAATCCCAAGATGTTTCTTCTTGAAAATTACCATTCTCATAATAAATAGTACCTGGTTCTTCAATATTAAATTTTTCTTGCACTTTTATTCTTAATGATTCACTATTGATGTGAACTTTCCAATCTTCATCATTAAATTTCCATATATTTTTTTGTTCTACCATTTAATCTCATCCTTATCAAATCTGAAAACTTCATTTTATTGGTTTCTTTAAGAAGTTCTGTGACTTTTTCAAATCCCAAATCTGATGGATCCTTTTCTGTTAATTTAACAAAATAGACATCAATATTGTGATTCATGAAGTTTTCTACCATCTTCATAGCATCACCTATTGCATCCGTGTCTAATGATATATATATAGTTTTTACTTTTTTCTCTATAATCTTTAATTTTAATTTTGGTAGAATGGTTTTACCGAACAATGGAATAGCGTTTCTTTTGATTGCAATTGCGTCAAATGGTCCTTCACAAAGTACAATAGGTTCATCCCAATTGATAAATAAATCAAATCCTATGATGTCTTTCTGTGTGGGTGAGTTTCTATATTTCATTTTACTTTCAAATATATCTCGTCCTACAAAGAAATTTAATTGTCCGTTTCCATCATACGATGGGATAATAATTCTGTTTCTATACATTCCTTCTTCACAATAACCAATACCATATTTTAATATATCTTCTTTAGTTATACATCGTTTATTTAAATAGTTCATCACGTGCTTGTATGTGGTCGAGGAGCTTGGTCGCGGTAAGGGCATAAATTCTTTTGGCAATACACAAACTTTTTCCTTGACTTTCTCATAATTTGATGATAGTGAATGAGATTCCCCTACGATTTCTCTTAACTCTGTAAGTTGTTCGTGTGTGGCATTTACTTTTTTAAATAACTGATATAACTTATAGCCACCATTATCAGAAATCCAACAGTGCCATTTTTGAGTAATGATATTGATTTGTAATTTTGGTTTGTGATGAGATGTAAAGGGAGACCAATACATATACTCATCTTGTTTTTTAAGTTTTTGACCTTTAGAACCAATAGTTCTATCAATCAAATACACTAATTTATTTTGGTCTATCATCTATTAATTTTATAAATTCTTCTAATTCTACAGTAACATAAGTTTTACTTCTATTTCTTTTGAATATCAAAACGGGTGGGTAATCACCACTATTTGACTCGGCCTGTTCTAACGATGACCAAATATTTAGTTTTTCTTGATTTTTACACTCGAATGAGTATGGAATTAATCTACGGGCAGCAGGTGATAGAACTATATCCTCTCCACTCATTCCCATAACTTGTGAACGAATATCATCGGGTTCTAATTCTTCTGAAAAATGTTCTAATAGAACATCTCTAATATCGTTTTGTAATCTACGGCCTTTGGCCTTCGCTGTACGTGTATTCATAACCTTTAATAAGTATAACTATAATTGTTCAAAACTACTTAAATTTTTGCTTCCATTTTTTACTATATTCTTTCCGTGCCCAACTTTCTGCCTGTTCTTCATATTCATTATCATCGTGAAAATCACCACCTCTTTCTTCTGCATCTTCCCCCGCTTGAATATATTCTCTTTCGTATTTTTTCCATCCCATTTTTTGTCTCATTTTAGCGTGGTCTATTTCATGTAGAACTGAAACAATAAATTCCTTGACACTTGGATAGTTTCGTTTTAGATTTATAACATCCTTAACCCAATCATAATCTGCTTCATTAGTTCCCTTGACTTTACCAAATGTAACTTTGGAACGAAGCTTATACTGTTTAACCAATTGTTTAGCAGTTTCTTGGTAGTCAATTCTCTCTACGAGTAATGATTTTAGTTTTATCATTAGAATACATCACCGGCTAATGCATCAGATATTGACTTTTTAATATGTTTATTAGTTACATCAACAACACCATCCATATCAGCTTTCCATACTTTTTTCTTCTTCCCATCGTGAAATAATGCAATAGATGGATAATTTCGTATTCTAAGTTTCTTCACTACTTTCTTAACATCTTCATGATTAACTTCAATAATAACACAACCTTCAAATCCCTTTATCCCATCAAATAATTTTTTATCAAGATTTTGCATCTGATAAGCTGCTGTAATTTTAACAACGACAAATCCTTTTGCTATTTTTTTCTTGAAATTGGCATCATTAATAACTTCCACTTTTGGTTTAGATTTATCTTGTGCATTAACAACATTTCCACACAATATAATTGATATTCCGATTAAACAAAAAACTCTAAAACCCCATGTGATTAATTTTGATTTATTCATAACTATTTATCCCTCTTGTTTGCCAATTTGACTCTTAGATCAGTTACGGTTTTTTCCAACTCATCAATTGCTTCTTCGAATTCATCTAATTTTTCATAGGCTTCATCCATTTCGTCCTGCAATCCCTCAACATTATCCTTATATTGTTCATAAGAACGAGGCCAGTTATATCCTTCTGGCCGTGATGGATATTCTTGATCGTATATATTACCAATCTTAGGTAATTCTTTTGCCTCTTGTATATCGGCCTGTAACATATACCACATACCAACCAATGATGCAACACCTGTTCCTGCTGCAATTATTGTTTTGACATCTAATGTAAATTTAGTATCTTTACTTAATTGAGTTGGTTCTGTACTTTCCACTATTTTTTCCTCTACAATTTCTTCTTTTTCAGCGTGATGTGTATCTAACATCACTTCAGTTAAATCTTCAATTGTGATATAATTTAATTCAATTAATATTTCACCTAATTTACCCTTTGCGCCAGCAACCTGTTTTTGTATTGCCTTAGCAAGTTGACGCTTTGTTATTACATCAGCATCACATAATAATTGTCCTAACCTTTCCCCATTTTTTGCCACTATTAATGTCCTCCATAGTCAGAATACGGTGTATTTGCTGTATCCTTCTCTACTTTTAAATTTGTAAATTCTATTCTACCTTCCATATCGACTTCTGAATATGGATTGTAAAATATTCCTTCTCCTTCCCCACTTATTATCCAAGTGTCTCCACTTTGAGTTATTGTTTCTATGTGTGCTGTTCCTGAAATACCATAATCATTCTCTCCAATAATTTCCATTCTTACCCATTTACTCGGTGCTCCATGCATACAGGCCCGTGGACATACTGGACAAACTGCTGGCCATTGATAACTACCTTCATCAATCGGTAATCCATTTGCAGTATCACCTTCCCAATCAGTAAATACCACAGCGTAGTGTTCTTTATTTAATTCAACTCTACCATCTTCTTTTTGAAAATGAATAACGAATATCTTCTTAACAAATGTTTTTGTAGTATCAAATCCCACATATTCAACTTCTTTAGCAAAAGTTGTAATTTTCTGATAGTTTGATTCTACATCTACTTCTTCACCATCTAACCATAACTTCATTGGAAATTCTTCTTCCATATCGTTGTCCATACAACTATATGTAAACAATAAAGTTAATACTAAAAATAGTTTTTTAATCATTTTATTTCTCCCCTTTAAAGTCCAAATCCTACAAATTGATAATTAACACCAACCTTAATATCATAAGCTGGTCTATCCCAATAATCTAAATATTTACCTTCTACATAAAATCCTAAATTATCCTGCAACTTAAATCCAATTACTGCGCCAAAGTCATAATCATACCAATCCATCCACATCGGATCCATAAACATAAATTCTTCTGGTTCTTTTCCTAATTCTTCGTGTTCTTGCCACGCTACTGCATTGTGGTAAGAATATTTATCCACACCATAATGATAAGGATATATACTTCCCCAAATATGATACCAATGATCTTCAGTATATTTGTAATAATCCACCCCAAGTGATACTGATATTTCTGTTTGGTTTCCCAATCCCTTTAACTGTTTATCAAACCAATTTTCTAATAAATCAGGAAAATGATGTGTATAAAATTCTCTATCACTCATTGCCATTAGATTACCATCTCTATCAAACCATCTATAATCCCATCCTACATATCCAATATATTCACCAGTTTGTTGGTCGTAAATTGCAATTCCACCATCTCCAACTCCATCTCCGTCTGTATCACCTTTATATCCTCTGTCATCCACACCAAATTCATCTGATGCAAATTCCCACCACGCTGAAGTATACCAACTCGAATCAATAACTGTTGGTGCAAATCCGTATACTGGATGTGTTCTTCCACCTATACCAACCGAAACGTTAAAACTTGCAGTTTCTGAACTAAATTCTTTTCGTAATCTTAAATCACCCTGACCATATCTTAAATCTTCCATTTCCATATCTTGGTATTTAACTTTAAACAAAAACCAATCACCAAAATATCTCAATTGATATTCTTCTGATTTAAACTTTTCATCCCACCTACGATTTTCAGAATACTTTATAAGATATTCAAACCCCTTTACTCTACCAATAGTTGCAGCCTCATTAGGATTTGATTGACCATTTCCTTTATACCAATCCCCACCAACACCTGCATTTTTCACACCTCGTTTTGGTTCATATTGGAATCTACCAATTTTCCTTATTCCAAATGCTATATCAAAATCTGCTTCTAAATCTCTTTCTTGTTTTACTACACTAACTTTACCATTAGTCCAATCTGGTTGACCAGTTTCAGGGTCTATCATTCTTAAAGAATATCTATCATCTTCCCATTTTGGTGAAGTTAGATTGAATCCGGCATAGACCGTGGAATACTTAAAAAAGTTAGAAAAGACTCCTTCTAAGCCTTGTCCAAATAATGAAGTAGATAAAAGTATTCCAATTATTAATTTTCTCATTTTTTTCTCCTGCAGCAGTATTCTACTACTATAAATATCAAAGTTACTTATTTTTCATATTTAGATAGATCAAGATTTGCTAAAGGTTTTTCGATTTTTAGGTCTTTTAATTTAGAATTTGCTACGACCAATTTAGAACCACCTACTACTTTACCACCAACGATGTGATAGATAAAGAATACGGTTTTCCACATACTCACTCTTACTATTCTTCCAGGTTCCCCATCAACTTCGACAACATCATCTTCGTTGTAGTCGTTTCCTAAAAAGATCATAAAACCATCAACTGCTTCTCTTATGGTATTTTGAAAAATGAGTGTTACCACTCCTACTAAAAATAACCAACCATATTGTCCTATCAATCCCTCGACAAGACCCTGTGTTTGGCTGTCCACGATTGTTCTCCTATTTATTCTATAATAAATATAATATATATAGCGAAATTACGAGTCAAATCTTACTAAAAATGAAATAGGTAAATCTTTATCGTTTTTTATTGGATTTGAAATTTTGGCGATTGCCATTAATTCATTTGTATCATTGTATAAACCTATGTTTGTTACATAAGTTCCAAATAATGAATGTGTTGTAAAGTTTTTATATTCTGTTCCCGTTGAAAATGTTTGTTGATAAGAACTTGAACCCGGTGGCATCACTAAATTCATAGTATTCTCATAGCTTGGATTCGTCATATCATCATTATAAATAAATCTGGCCTCTTGAGTAACATTAACACTACCATATCTATCGACTACAGTACTTGGATTAGTAGTTGAATTAAATTGATATTCTGATATGTTACATAAATATGAATACTCATATGAAGTCTTGGTTGAGTTGAATTCCATTTCCCAACCATTACCGCCTGTTCCCGTTCCAACATCTATATATTGTGAACCTGTATTTGTTATGGCAACTATTCCGTGCTCATAAAATATGTTTCCAATACAACTTCCACTATCTACTGGACTTGTTGTTAAAGTACCAGCTGCAAAACTTGATGAGTAATTATAATCATATAATTGTCCATGTCCATCATCTCTAATATCTAATGTTACATCACTACTATCGTCAGTTAATTTAAATGAATAAGGTTTAACTTCCTCACCATAATATTCTTGTGGAATCGTTATAACATTTACTTGGTCATGTAATTCTCTCGGAGTTACTTCTCCCCAAGACTCTCTACCATATGGATATTTTCTACTCCAATTACCACCACTATATAATGGAAATCTTGACGTTGTTGATTTTGGATTTGGCACAGAATCATACCGATAGTAACTATGTTTTATCATATTGAATACAGGAATCTTGAAAAAAGTTCCATGTTGATACCAATGTCTATAACCTAAACCAAGTGATTTTGATTCTGCATTATACAATCCAAAACTTTGAGATGCTGCTGAACCCGTATTGAAGTTGTGAAAACTTCCACTTATACCTTCGAGCCCATAAACACCACTTCCACTATCTGAATTTGTAAACGTAAATTTTTTATAGGTTTTAAATTCTTTTATTGATCTATCATCTGGAGATATATCCTTAAACATGGGAGTCTCCTCTAAAAATCAAGTCTTACTTTAATAAGGGCTTCAGTATTTTGATCTTTTTTAAATGGTTTGGATAACTTTGCTACGGCTAATAATTCATTATTATCATTATATAGACCAACAGAAGTAATATAGGTGTTTGGTTCAGTTATAAAAGCTGAATTAACTAATGCGGCATTATCACCACTAAAAAATGATGGGTTTTGACTATGATTGTATTCACCCGAAAGGACATTACAAAAATAAAATGAACTTCTTTTCTGTTCTTCTCTACGTGCTGAAAAGTATGAACCACTTTTTATTGAATTAAATAATTTTCTATGATTAAAATCATTTGATGTAATAGAAGTACCAACTTCTTCAATATATTTAGCTGCTGCAACATTACCATTTCCACTACATAAAGCATTTGGATTTAAAACAATCATACCAGTTTCGGGATAGAATAAACCATACGAACCTGAATTTGTTGCTGTTGCTGTTGCGGCTGCAGTAGTTTTAATTCCATTTTGAACTGAACCACTAACTATATTAAATTCTCGTTTAGATGCACCAAGTTGTGCATTTCCACCTGCTCCACTATCGTCAATTAAACGAATAACATTAGAGTCGGCCCCACTTCCACTCGATAACTTTAATTCCCAATTGCCTGGATCCATCTTTTCTCTATACCGAGCTCGATTTGCAACAATAGCAAAAACATCATCCGACTTAAATGTTGTTGCATTACCACCACTAAAATCAAATTGAGTGGTTTGTGCCGGTAATAAAACTTGTCTTAATTGAGAATAAATACCTTGTGTTGGATTGGTTGTTCCAGTATCACTTGAACCCTCCGAACCTTTACCAGTTCTATGACCATAAGTTACAGCAAACTGCACTTCTGTAGATTCATCAGTTGATGTATAAACATCATTATAGTATTTTCCATTATTACTATTTTGAGTTGAACCAGTAAAGAAAGTAGTTAAAGTTCCTGTTGCATCTGACCACATTGGTTCGGCAACAGTACTGTATGAGTTTTCTATCTTTTCCTTTGGATTAAAAACTTTAAACGCCATTTAAAATCTCCCTTTCTTAAAAGTCTAATCGTACTTTAATTACAGCTTCTCTATCCCTCGATTTCAATAAAGGTTGACTTAACTTAGCAACTGCTAATAATTCATTTTGTTCATTATAAAGTCCAACTGTAGTTATGTATGATTTTGGATCTTGAACAAAAGTATTATTAGTTAAACTCGCATCAGTACTATTGAAATATGTAGGATTCTGACTAAAGTTATATTCATCGGACTTTACCCTACAAAAGTAATGTGAAGATTTTATCTGTTCTTCTCTACGAGCTTGAAATTTACCACCATCGACAATGGCGTTAAATAATTTAAGTGAATTATTCTGATTGGTATCTGATGTTCTATCTGTTCCAAGATTTACATCAGCCGCGATATTTAATCGAGTAGCGTTTAAAACAATCAATCCCAATTCAGGATAAAACAATCCATAAGAACCATCCGTAGCTGTTTCAGCAGCAGCTTGTTTTGAGATAACAGTTGTCCCACTTTGTATCGAACCACTAACAACATTAAACACTCTCTTTGAAGCGTTTATTGAAGAATCTGCAGTTGCACCACTATCATCAATCAATTTTATTTTCTCAAGGTTCGTTCCTGAACTACCACTTAGATGTATTTCCCAATTGCCCGGATCGATTTTTTCTCTGTAGCGAGCCCGATTCACATTAATTACATAAATGTCCTCAATGGCTGCCTGAGTATTATCTTCAGGAAATTTAATTAAAGATACTGATGTTGTATTTCTAACACAAATATTTCTAAATTGTCTGTATATTGCCTTAGATGGGTTATTCCCAACTGATGTGCTTAAAGAACCACTTCCAGCGTAATGACCATATGCTACTGCAAACTGAACTTCTCTTGTAGTATCACTCCCAGCTTTATCATACACATCATAATAGTAGTCTCCACTACTACCACTCTGAGTGGATCCTGTATAAAAGGAAGTCAAAGTAGCAGAACCACCCGACCAGACAGGGGACGAGATAACACTTGGAATGTTAGTCCGTTTGTCCGTTCCTGATAATGTTGTAAAAAAGTTAGTTGATTCGCTCATTATATTCTCCTATATGTATAAATATACATTTAATGTATTCTCGTTAAATTTTTAATCAATCTTGAATTTCCTAAAAATTCGAATTTCCTGTTCCACTGCCAAGGTTTCCATTTTGGTTTCCATTTTGGTTTCCATTTTGGTTTCCATTTTGGTTTCCATTTTGGTTTCCGTTTCCACCTCCTGATGCAGGTACTTCTGTTGCAACAATTACTGTAGAACTTGTATCCGTTCCATTGGAATTCGTTACAGTTAAACTAACTTCCCAGACTCCCGCCTGAAATGTATGAGATGGATTTGCCTGTTGAGATGATTGACCATCTCCAAAGCTCCAAAAATATGATAATCCATCACCCTGTGATGTATTATTAAAATTAATAGTAACTGGTGCTACATTCTGTGTTACTGGCATCTATTTTCTCCTTTATACCCCACCATTAAAGACCTGATAATTAAAGTTTGCAATTGGAGGTGATTCAACAGGTATATGACCATGAGTAATTATTTCAAAATTAAAATCTGATAATGGAGGATTATTACTATCATACATCTCTACCAAGTTGTCATGTTCGAGAACGAATTCATAAAATTCTAAATTATCCACGTTCTCAGTAATAGGAGTGATATCTATCACATCCCCCTGACCCTCTAATACAATCTGTACAGGTATATTTGATAACTGACTTTGTAATAATACGGGCGGTGTTTCTTTTTGTATAAAAGAATTCATAATCTCTTGTTCACTAAGAAACGATTCAAGTATAGGTAAATTTTCTATAACTCTACCTCTTAAATTAGGTGATAGCGTTTCATCATATAAAGAGTAATCTATCTCTTCATCTCCAAGTGAATATTGTGTAATTATATATCCACCACTTGTATCACCTGCAATTGCATTTGCCAAAAGTTCTCTACCTCTTTTAGTAAAGTGTGCAGTTACAGTTTTTGTTGTTTTATCTATATATCCCATATTAAAAATTACCTGTAGTACTACCCATTTGATGAGTAAAACTGGCAATTGGTAAAACTGAAGTTGTGGTGATACTTGGTGGAGTATAATTGAGAGATTTAGTACCCGGGTTTACAATTAACTCGATATAAGATACTGCCCCACTTGTTAATCCAGTAATCTTTACAACAGATTTTCTAACTATTTGAACTTCTTTTGCCTTTAAGCGAACTGACGTAGCCCCATTTAGTGTTAAAGGAACACCTTTACCATCCATACCGTCTTGTGCCACCGTTACTTTCATTGGGAATTTCCTCCACCACCGAAGTGGGCTGTGGATCCACCACTACTGGCCGGAATTGGTGGTTCAACTTCTACTGTTTCTTGTTCTATTGTTTTAAATATTAAAGTTCTCATAATCTCACTATCAGTAGGTGTTCTCCAATTAACATTTGGTTCTAATACTACCATGTTATCTATTACTTTACCATATTGTTTTGTAAATGTTGTATCGCCGGCCTCTACCGTTTCGTCCCACAAAGAGTAATCTATTTCCTCATCTGATAGTGCAAATTTTGTAATGACGTGTTCACCATTTTGATTCTCACCAAATACCGCCCCTCTCAGATAATCCCTACCTTTATTGGTAAGTATTGCGTCTAAAACTAATTCACTTTTATCTATAAATCCCATAATTTATCCTTATCATGATGGTGTATTGTCTACATAGCTAACCAAAACTGGTAATACAAATATTGCCCCGGAGCTCTGGCCAGTTATAATAATAGATGTTTCTCTTGTTGTTCCAACTGTACTAATGGCAGTTGTTATTGTTGCAACTTTACCTAATACTTTTTTAACTAATCTTCCACTTTCTTCATTATAAATTGCACCAACATTATAGTTTACATCATCTCCTTGACCAACACCAATATCAATTACATTTTTATTCAATACTAAGAAACTATAATTCTCTCCTAAGAACGCTCCCTCGGCTCCTTGAGTGGTTGGATTTATCACATGATTTTCAACTGACCAATTAGGTTGAGTCTCTGAATTATATCCAGTAACTAATGCATTATCTCCAAGTAATGAACTCGGTGTTACGTTGGTAATATATGGTAAGGCCTTTGTCCCAACCGGCATTGTAAATAATTTATATTTCATCACCACTTCAGGATCAACACATGGTTCTAACATAGGAGTACTTTCTAACACTGCACCATAGTAATCAGTTCCTTTCGGATGTGCCGTATCCCATAAAGTATAATCCACCTCATCATCTGCTAACGCAAATTTTGTAATTGTAAAATTACTACCAGGTTTTGCAAGATATTGTTTACCCTTTTTAGTCAATACAGCATTTAAGATATATGAAGTATTATTTATAAATCCCATTATTTATCCTACTCTGTAGGTGGTGTATAAGTAATCGTTATTGGAAATTCTATTACACATCCCGAAGATTGACCAGTTACTATAACTGAAGTGTAGGTATGTGCTGTTATCCGTTTTGGGTAGAGTGTTAATGCTTTTAAATTTTCACTTCCGGGTTCGCCTATATGTAATTGACCATTGTTTCCTTCTACTTGACAGTCTGAAACTGTCTGTGATATATGCTGGACATTATCTACGAAAGGCACCCATTTTAGGTCTATTGCTGATAACGCCGCATCAGATCCATTTTGTGTATTAATCAAATACGCTCCTGATTCCAACTCTGCCTCTGGTGCCAATATTGCCACACTTGAATCTAACAAAGTTACCGTATATAGTTCATTTGTAAATAAATTATGATCTTTATTACCATCATCGAAGTTATTTACCTTGTCAATTGCAATTGTTGCTGTACCATTTTGACCACGACCAACAACTGTGGTCACACTATCATGATTTGTTGAAACTCTATTATTACCGGCATCGGTTGAGTGATATTTTAGGCCGACTAAAGTTGTTGCAGTATTTCCGGCATCTTGAATTAATTCCATTGCAGCTGTACCGTCTTGTCTCGTCACGAGTTTATACTTCATAATTTCAGAAGGATCATTGAAGGGTTCAAGTGCTGGTAGATTATCAATTACTGCACCATAGTAATCTGTTCCATTTGTATGTGTAGTATCCCATAAGGAGTAATCCACCTCATCATCACCGAGTGCAAATTTACTAACCATAAAGTCTCCACCACTGGACAAAATCTCTCGACCTTTCTTTGTCAAAATAGCGTCTAAAACACGCGTTGTATTATTTAAATATCCCATTGTTTTTTCTCCTATGTCACGGAATTATATTTTTTATAAGATTCGTTTTCTATAACTTATTACTCTTCACTTATAAATATAGTTCTTTTGAATTTTTGTTGTTTATTTGTTCTTAACTTCCATTTTTGTATTAGGTTTATCACCCGTTACCAATTTAGTAGGTGAAACGAGGAATGTTTCAAATGCAGGTGAATCTTCCAAATAAGTTGCACTTGGATCAACTATCGTTGTATTATCTGTTTGAACACACCCAACATAAAAAAGTCTATTTGTTCCTATTGCCTCATCCCATTTATTATCTAAATCTGATAATACAAAACTCGATGAATTTGGTTTATGTAGTGATGCACTCTCTGGAGTACCATAAAAGTACATTGTTTCCATATTGTTTTGAGAAATAACATTTTCTTCTATACGAGGCATCACCACTTCTTCAAATATTACTTTAACACTACCTTGTTGTATGGTTGAATTAAGATAATCACTTCCATACCACCCACTCTCGTCTATATCACCTATATTATATAATGAAGGTCTTTCTAAAATATGTCTCAATACAAATGAACCAGTTCCTGATGCCAATTGTGAAAAAGTCTCACTCGGTGCCTGGTAAGAAACAAGTTCTGCCGATAACTCAACTCCTGATCCAGTTGTCTGTGTTTTATTATTTAATCTAAACGGATCATAAAAATTTAAAGGTATTGTATTTAATCCCCAAGGTGTCAATTCTTCTGCAGATGAAGAAATAAATCCTCCTGGTTCTGAACCACTTTGTTGTGTATAGTAATTAACTCTAAATGGATCTGTATAAGTTAAACTAGCCCCATATGATTCATATTGTGCTGATGAAGATAAGTATGAACCTGTTTCCATTTTATGTTTATTAATACCAAATGGATTAGACCAATTTATCTCTGAATCCAATGGTTCGTACCTTGCACTTTCAGAAATGTAACCTTTCGTTTCTATATATGTAGTATGGTGCTGTGGTTCAAAAGTAGGCTGTTTTCCAATAATAACTTTATCACGTTCAAATAAAGTTGGTTCAATTAAAATACCAACCGTGGCATTTGCACGTGCTGGAATTAATGCTCTAATTTGTTTATATAATGAACTATCATAATACTTTAATAATCTCAAATAATCCCAAAAATTATTAGGTCCTGCATACTTCTTCCAATATAAGTTTCGAACTTCCGACAATCTATCATATCTTTCTTTATATTGGTCACGAGGATCACCAATGTATTGGTCAAAATCTATGTTTGGAAAGGAAGATATAATATCCTCGTTAATTGCAGCTGATGGAGAAAAGAATACACCAAGTTTATTACTATCTATTGGTGCATTATCATATGCTGGTATAGTTATACTTTCTCCAAATTTTAATACAGGATTTCCAACCTTATCAATTCTCTCGTCAGCCTCAATTCTTATTTTTCGTGATGACATGGCACTTGGTCCAAAATTAGCAACTTTTAGTTTTGTTTCATCTACTACGGATGAAAAATGATTACCCATCCCACTTGTGTAATTATGTGGTTCTGCAGATGAAGTATATGTTTGGTCAGCTGATGCATCTTGAAACCATTGATTAGCACCTACACTTAAATCTTTATCATCATCAAATGAAAATCGAGTAACTAAATCCAAATAGGAAGCTGATGGTGAATTACCATCAAATGCTATAGGTGCGGCTACATGATTATCAAATGAAGTTTCACCAAGTGGTGTTGTCCAATTTCTAAACTCCATCATAGAACCACTAAATGATTCACCAAAGTAAGTATTTTCTTCAGGACCACCTATGGTTACTGTTGTTCCACTTCCAGAATATGCTATATTATAAGATGCAGAAGCTGCTGACATAGAACCACTTATCAATAGGACTTCTTCTGATTCATAAATTATTTTACTTCTACCTGAATCGTATTGTTTAGTATGTAAGGTGTAATTAACATCTTGACTACCAGTATCACTTGATAGGACACCACCACTCTTTGTGGTTCGTGTTAACATTACAGACCAAAAGTCTCCATCATAAACAGGTAATTCAGATGACGAAACTTCATTATATCCGTGACTACCACTCAACATAAATGATACATGACCATATCTATCAGTTGAACCATTATCTTTTAATCTAATTGCCCAATCTCCATCTCGTCTTACCAAAACTTGGTCTCCACCATCAGCTGCTTTAAATCTAAATTCTATTGTATCTGGAACTCTATCTGTTGGTGCATCACCCTGTGTCGATGTCATCCACGCATTATATTCTACATAGGTATTATTAGATGAACCAAAGAAATCTAATGCCTTTGTAAATTTCCGTGTTATCATAAAGTCATCTGGTTGTCCAGGTAATTTAGGCCCACCATATTCCATAACTCGTAAAACACTTGATGGGATTCCATAACAACTTATCAATCCTTTAATTGCCCGAGTAGTACCTTTTGTTTTTAAGAAGTATGGTATATTACTTACAATACGACTCCATATTTCTCTTGATATATCTTTATCGGGTGTTATTGAATATTCTACTGGTTTCTCTGAACCAGTTACACTCATTCCCAACATATATTGTGGTAGTGATATTAAATCTTTACCATCATGTACTTCCCACCCAAGAGATGCTGCTACTGGATGTAATAAATTTCTGGCAACACCTTCTGTTAATTTATCTCGTTTATCATGAACATCTGTCATTGCCTTAATAAATACCCAAAGGTCATCAAAATGATGTCCTACCATATCTATAAATTTTAACATTACATCATTTTCATTATCATCTTGAACAAACATTGGAAGATGACTCTTTAATCTATTTTTATTCGCCTTATCATAATCAGACGCAGATATTATTTGATTGTCATACCAAGTACTTGCTATAGATTGACTTGTTCTGTAATTTACATATGGTGATGAATATGTACCAGCTCCACTTTCTTTCGGCCAAGTATTATCAAAACTTAAACCAAGTGAAGAAGTTGCCAATGATGAACTTTGATTGAACATATATTTTTCAAATTTATCAAAGTTAGTAATTGTATCACGCCGTAAAGTTTCCCATTTTTGAATTTGAATTAATGAACCACTAACTGGTGTAAATGAAGGATTTGATGCTCCGGATTCAGAAACAATTAAATATGCACCTAATCCTGGATTCGCCTTGGTTTTATATCTACCAGTTGAACCACTACCTGCTCCTGATAATGACGCACTTCTATCAGTATATTGTTCTATTAAATCTAATTTATATTTAAAATTTCTAAGTCGCTGTTCTGCTGAACTAAAATGTATAAAGTTCCCGAATTGAGAATAATCAACATTAATATCTGCAGTCAAACTGCCACTAATTAATTCATTTTCAATTTCCTCTTTAACTCCGGGATCATTTGAAAGTAAACTACTATAACTTTGTAGTTCAGTTATACCATTTCCAATAGCTGGATTTACATTTTGCAATTCTGGACTTCTTAAAACTACATCACTAATAGATTCTTCAACAAAAGGAAATAACTGAACAGTTTCCTCAATGGGTGGAATCATCTCTCTCACCACAGTAGTAAAATCCTTTTCATTAATTGCAGAATCAAGTGGTTCATATAATTTATAAACTATTGAATGTGGATAATCCGTATAAGTCTGTGTATCAATTTTAAAATTGGATATTAAATTAAATGTGTTAGGTCCAGTTTTAAGTAATTTACTTAAATCTTGACTACTATCATTTGGATATTGAATAAACCACTTGTTAAATTCTGAGTCAACTTTTACATCTAATTCATTATTAAAATCATGATTAGAAGCAAAACCGAGTTCTGCATAACTATCAACAAGGAATATACTATTTCCAACTATCTTTTGTATATCACCTCTAAGTGAACCATATACTGGAACTGTTTCGGAAAATGATGATGTATAGTCAACATGAAAACTTGCAAAATCACTAAAAGATTGTATATTCAGTTCATTATTAGTTACCGTACCATCTGGTGCTAAATTTTGATATGTGGTATTTAATGTTGCAGTATCCCCATCAACCCCTATAATGTTTGCAACTAAATCTGCTGTTAATGGTGTTGTATCAATAGATGTATCCAATGTTGTTAATTCAATCTTTACATCCTCTACCCATACAATTCCTTCGGGTCCATAATGACCATATATGTAAAGAGAACTGGCCTTATGTAAATCCCAATCATCTTCAACTATTCCAGTCCACGATACTCGTTCCCACTCTCCCACTTTAGAAACTGGTTTATATCTACTAAATTCATATTCCCATGCTGGATTACTACCATCTTCTAATGTTGCAGGATTATTTCCTGAAATACGATCCTGAAGTCCCCAATACGGCCCGGATGTACTTTTTCTATAATGATGTAATCCAACCTGTGCACCTTTATTCGGAGTATCTGATTTTTGATTCCAAGAAACTGTAATGTTATCTCCTGGCTGTAATCCTTGAGCTGCCATAGAATGTGGTAATGTTTGAGAAATACCCATCCATCTATGTGCCAATGTAGTAGGTTGATCGGAAGATGCTGGTACATTTCCTGTTTTATGTATACCTACATAATCAATATGATTTGGTGCACCAAATTCAGAGTTTTGATCAATAAATTTAATGGCCATACCACCAAATTCTCCATCACCATCTACCCATTTTGCATGATGTCCTAACCAACCACTATGCCATTGTGACCGTGTATTGATTGCATCACTATTGGCACCACCCCAATTAAATGAATTGAATCCATCTGACCAACCTCGTGGTTTTACCGCATCAGAATATAAAACTGGATCTGGAAATTGCCAAATTTTATCTGTTATACTTTCTCCCCCTGCCCAAGTCCAATTTATAATTTGACTATCAGATAAATTATTTGACCAAATCCAAGAACAGTCTAATAAATCATCATCTACGGTAGTTTTCCACGGACCTTTACCTGCCTCAGATTTGATTTCCCATTCTAACACGTCATCTTCTGAATTTGATGTTATTGTCCAAGGACCAGTTCTTGATACTCTCGGTGGAACATCTACTTCATCGGATAAATCTCTTCTTGACCAATCCTTTGATTCACCCCCATATTCGATAGAACCATCACCTGTTTTTATTTCTTTTCCATCGTAAATTATTTTTGCAATAAATCCGGCAGGACCTCCACCATTTCTTGCCTCCAATCTTAATGATTGAATATTGGATGGTAAATCGAATGTCTGTGATGTTCTCCAATCTGTTCCTGAACCAATTAGACTTTCATTACCACCAATTGTTGCAAATAAATCAAATTCATTATCAACTTGTAAAGTAATAAAATTATCAGCTCCCGTTCCGTGATAAGGACTTACTCTAAATTCTCTTTCATTATTTCTAATATCTGATCCATCAGGATTTTTTAATGGAATATCATCAATTACAACTAATTGTTCGTTTTGTGTATAGGATTGATCTACAACATATGCATCCTTAATAGTAATCTTACCATCTATCATGGGTGTAGTAAAACCACTATCCGCATTAGATAATATTGTTTGAACTTTGTTATCTTCTATAAATCGAATCAATCCAGTTACAGGAGCATCCGATTCCTCAATTCTTTCTGTAATTACAAATGGACTTGGTTCTCCATTTACACTACCAGCTTCTACTTGAAGATTTGTAATATATCGATATGCCCCAATACCATAATCAGTAATCTCATTAGTATGACCTAACCATATTAGTAAATTTCCATCTGTAGAAGTTGTAGGTATTGTTATATTTTTATATAATCTTTGCCATAATCTACCATCTATCTCTTTTGTTTCGGCAACTCCTCTATCTGTATCGTCAAATGTTCTGGGAGTTCCCCCTGGAGCAGTTGAACCTCTAAATAATAATTTATGTGCTATCCAATCATCACTCCAATGAACCCAACAACTAAGTATATAACTCTCTCCAGGTATACCTCTTAATTGAATCCAATAATCATTAGTTTCTCCAGTCGAACCATCACTTCGTAAAACATATCTACTATTTCCTGGATTTGGAAAATCTTGAATTATGCCAGTAGAATCTGATTTCTTTACAAATTCACCAATATTATTTCCAACCCCATCAGAGTCTATATCTGAAAAATGTCCATTGGTTACTAAATTTTGTATCGCGGGTATCGGTATGGTGTCTACTACCGGAGTATATCTTGTTATTACTTCATCTATATTGTCATAGTCTATGAGAAATGCATCTCTTATTTTAAGAGTTCCACCTACCATTGATTGACTAAGTGAAATACTACCATTATTTATTGTTGCAACTTTTCCACCGTTACTAAATGTAATATATGATTCACCACTTATATCAGAATATGATAAACAAGTAAATCCTAATAATCTAAATTTTTCATATGCATCCATATCAACTATGGCAGGATTTGGTCTTAGTCTAATTTCAGTCCTCGAAGGTGAAATTTCTTGAATCCAAAATTTATCATCTTGAACTAATAGTTCTATTACTTCACCGTTCTCATCAATCAGGGGAATCTCCACATCGGGAGTAGGTGAATGACTGGCAAAAATCTTACCATTGGTCTCTATCATAAATTGACCGAGATAAATACTCTTATCTGATTTTTTAGTTAAAACAACTTTAGAAGAACCACCTATTTTTCTTAAAAAATTATATACTACTTTATAAGTTCCACGTTCGTAACCAAGTTGTCTAATGTGGGCACCAATGTCTAACTCTGTTGGTAGGGGACTTTCAATTTCACCTGATGCTAAATAATTATCGCCTGTATCATAAACACAATATTCAATTATATCACTTGGTGATGAACCAAATGGTAATACAGTATCACCATCGTGTAACCCATCAAGTGCAATTAATGGTAAATCTTTGCTTGATAATCTCGATAATTCTCCTGAAACTGGATCTATCTGTAATTGTTTTTTCTTTGCCATTAGAATTCCGTAAAGTCTCTTTTGATTATTTTGTTAATTTCTTCTGTCCGTTCATACTTAAAGTATTTTTCTTGCCATTGTATAGTATGATTCACGGTATGACTTGATTCATCAGTTCCCTGTCCTGTTATTATGTTTTCAAATAATAAAATTTTGTCGCCCGTCTTATTTCTTAAAGTCCCATCAACAACCTGACCACTATCAGTTTTCTCATTTATCATTTCTATATACTTAGCTTCGTCCCTACTGGCTATAGTTTGGTAAAATGGAAGATTATCTAACTCATCTTTTGAATATGGCATATTTTATCTCACTACCTTAAATGAATGCTTCTCATCATAAAACTCTACGGTTTCATCTGATGTTCCACTTCCACTAACTATTTTATAATTTATTCTGTAAAATCTTTCTGATTGCAATCCATTCATCCAAACATTAAAATAGTTTCCTGTTGAATCACAACTAAGTTTAGAACCACTTCCAAATGGAACAATCACTTCTTCAGTATATGCATCTTTAATTTCATAATATGAACTTCCACTCGGTAAAGTTTTTACGGTTGTGTATCCTGTTGAATATCCACTTGTGGAATACGACTTCTCAGGAAATCTTTCTCTACCATTAACTCTAAATTTTACCTTTGAACTTTCTTTATACTCAGGTCTGAGTCCCCTCATATACACTACCATATCTTGTAGATTGTCCGAAGTTAATGATGATAGTGAACCAGTTGTCCAAG
>TARA_R110002074_G_scaffold157046_1_pt1 | contig 19516 bp, 18 predicted proteins | sample TARA_R110002074 | Tara Oceans TARA_R110002074 (sample SAMEA4397215) | marine metagenome | biome: Polar Biome; feature: [MIX] marine epipelagic wind mixed layer (ENVO:01000061); material: water (ENVO:00002006), including particulate matter (ENVO:01000060) such as... | depth 10-100 m | reverse complement strand
TTAGAAAATTGCGAAGTTACCTATTATGAAGTTGAATTATCGTATCCAACTACACAAGCAGTACTAGCAGAATACATTGCTGGATGTTGTGATTGTCATAAAAGTAATGTAATTGCTCGTAATCCAAATGAGCCACTAGAAGAAATTTACAAAGAAAAAGACGAAGAGTATTACGAAACTAAATTAACTAAAGAAGATATGGGTGGTGAAAGCGCACAAGAGTCTGTAGGTAGTAACAAAGTTATGGACTTACTTAAAGAGCTTGAATCTTCACGTAAGGATCGAGGAAATGATTCTGTAAGCGAAACTCCGGGTGCGCAGATTGACACCGGCGACAAATCAAATACCAAAGCTGTCGTAGGAGGCTAACATGAAACTTTCAGATATTACATCACCAAAAACAATAAACGAAGCAGCACCAACTCAATTTAGAGCTACACACTTTGGAGGCCCAGGTGGGCTAAATTCAATTATGTTACACAGTGATGGTAATCTTTATTTTCAAAGAGTGTCTCAGACTGGTACAGGAAAAGAAATAGTTAGGTGGAATGGTAATCCTTCAGGCGAAGGATTTTTTGGTAAATGGAACCCAGCAACAATTAAAGGTACAGTACAAAACGGCCAAAAAGTGCCATACGCACAAGGTCAAAATTTTAGTAATTCACCTAGAAATACTGCACAACGCCCAGCAGCAAGACCAGCAGCTAATCCTGCTACTCCTACAAACGGATTGTTACGTAGAGGAAACAGAGGCGATGAAGTTAAGCAATTACAAATTGACCTAGGTATGACAGGCGACGAAGTTGATGGAATTTTTGGACCAGCAACTGAAAAAGCAGTAAGGACTTTTCAAAAAAATAGCGGCGCTAAAGTTGACGGACTTGTAGGTCCAGAAACTCGTGGAATGATTAAAAAGTATCAAAAGCCAGAAGATAACAGCGCACCAGCACAAACACCGCCAGTAAAAAAGCCAGAGCCTGCACCGCCAGTAGAAAAGCCAGTAGCAAAGCCAGAGCCTGCACCGCCAGTAGCAAAGCCAGTAGAAAAGCCAGGCGCAGCACCAAACAGAAGAACTCCTCAACCACCAGGTAGAGATGATGGCAATCTTGGCGGACAAGATCCAAATGCAGACGTTAATCAACCCAGCCTAATGCGCCCAGCGATTCCAAGTGATACACCAAGAGATGGTGGCAACCCAGGTGGCTTTACAAGAAGTGCTCCTGATACAGATATAGACGGTCCATTTGCGGGGTTCCCTTCCGCACCTACTCCTGATACAGATGATGACGCAGACAACATTGATCTAGATACAACTGCACCTAAGCCACGCACCGGCGGCCCTGACCCATTAGGAATAATGAACCCAAGACCTAAAACAACAGACAAAAACCCACCAGTAGAATTTGATGATATTGGCGATGCCCAAACAAATTCAGGTCAAGTAGAGCCCGGCGACGCGGTCGTTATTGACGGCGAGGATGCAATAGCAAACGATGGCGGTGATGGTACGATTTACTATACTACACCAAACGGAGAACCAGTTACATCTGATACAGTTAAACCTCGTCCAAGAGTTCAACCAAATGATAGAAGTGGAAGAATTTTAAAAAGAAAACAACAAGAGTGGGATCGTGATTACGGCGACACACATAATCCAAACGGAACACCTAAAGAAGACCGAGGTGGCCCTGATGCAGGTGTAGCAGGTGATAATGATGATCCTGATCCACAAGGCGATGGTGCAGGACAAGACAATAATCCAAATACAGATGGTGGTCAAGACAGAGACACACGTCAAGGACAAGACAACGAGCCAAATGCTAACCCAGGAAAAGATGATCAAGGTAAAGAAGTTCCAAACGTCGATGATATTGAGCCTCGTCCAACAGGCAACGAAGAAGGTGATCCTTATAATCTTATAAACTCTCAGCAACAGGTTGATGCTAATAAAAGTGATCAGTCTGCACAGCGTCGATTAGATCGTGCTGAAAAAGAACTTAAAGCAGATCAAGATGCATGGGACGAAGATTATAAAGAAACACATAATCCAGATGGATCGGTGATAGGTTCTGAACCAAAAGATGTAGTAGAACCAACAGCAGACAAAGAAACTTCAAAAGCTAAAGATAATAGCGTAGAACCCAGACCTGGTCTAAATTTCCTTGGTGGAAATATTAATCAAAGAAGATGGGATAAGAAATATGCCGACACACATAATACAGATGGTAGTGTCAAATCAGAAAATGGACTTCGCGATAGCGTTGCCAGAGGAGAAAACATGCAACAAACAGAAGTAACAGAAGCAAGCATTAATGTTAGTGCAAATGCAGAGTCAGCAGCAGAAGTAGCAGAACTAATGCGTATTATGCAGCTATCCGGTGCACCAGAAGCAAAGCCAGTTGGTATTGACGATATTAATCAACCTGAGCCATGTGGCTGCGGAAGTACTGATCCAGATCACGATCATGGACATATGGACAAGCCCACTAGTATGGAGCCTAGTATGGCAGATACAATTAGAATGATTTCTTCGGACTATAACGAAGAAGAGCTAGAAGACGAAGCACTTGATGGATCAGGTTTTGCAGATGCTACACAAGAACCAGACGAGAAGTATTACGATGCAAGTGCAAGTGTACCATCAGGAGATGATTTACACAAATCAAAAAGATCATATAAAGCAACTGCTGGTGGCGACAATCCAATGAATACCGAGTCAGCAATTAAATCAACTTTGCGTAAAGCACTAGACGAAAAACTTAATAAGTAACCCCAGACTACGCACAACTCAATAGCACCTCCGGGTGCTATTTTTTTGAGTAAATACAATATGGCTGCATCACTAGACGGCGTCTTAATTAAGAAGGCGAACAGAAAAGAAACTTTTACCGATACGCAAGTAGGCGAGTTGCTTGAATGTATGGATACTGAGCTTGGGTATCTACATTTTGCAAAACACTTTGCACACATACAACACCCAGTTCAAGGTAAGCTATTATTTGATCCTTATGGATATCAATTAGGATTAATGCATAGCTATCATAGTTATCGATTTAATATTAATATGATGCCTAGACAAACAGGTAAAACTACTTGTGCTAGTATCTATTTGGCTTGGTATGCAATGTTTATACCAGATCAAACTATTCTAATTGCTGCACACAAGTATACAGGCGCACAAGAAATTATGCAACGTATACGTTATGTATATGAATTGTGTCCTGATCATATTAGAGCAGGCGTTACAAGTTATAACAAAGGTAGTATTGAATTTGAAAATGGCAGTAGAATATTAAGCCAAACAACAACTGGAACAACAGGACGTGGTTTGTCTATATCATTATTATATTGTGACGAGTTTGCATTTGTACAACCAAATATTGCAGAAGAGTTCTGGACTTCAATATCTCCTACACTAGCAACAGGTGGTAGAGCTATTATTACTAGCACACCTAATAGTGACGAAGATACATTTGCTACTATTTGGAAACAAGCAGAAGACAAGTTTGACGAACATGGCAACGAACAAGAAGTCGGCATCAACGGCTTTCATAGTTTTATTGCCCACTGGAGTGAACATCCTGATAGAGACGAGGACTGGAAAAAAGCAGAAGTTGGACGTATTGGGGAAGAAAAGTTTAGGCGAGAGTACGGTTGTGAATTTTTAGTCTTTGACGAAACACTTATTAATAGTTTAAAACTTGCTGTAATGGAAGGCGAAACACCTATAATGAATATGGGCCAAGTACGCTGGTATAAAAAACCTACACCAAACAAAAGTTACATTGTTGGACTAGATCCTAGTATGGGCACAGGCGGAGACAACGCTGCAATTGAAATATACGAATTACCCACATACGAACAAGTAGGAGAATGGCAACATAATTTAACAGCAATTCCTGGACAGATACGTATACTTGCTGACATATGTAAATACATATCGCAAACTACATTTAGCGAAGGTAATAATGTATACTGGAGTGTAGAAAATAATGGCATTGGCGAAGCTTGCTTAATTGTTATTAATGACTTTGGTGAAGAAAATATTCCAGGACTATTTATTAGTGAGCCTATTAGAAAAGGACACGTACGAAAGTTTAGAAAAGGATTTAATACAACACACGGCAGCAAAACTAGTTCGTGTTCCATTTTAAAAACAATGATTGAGAACGACAAATTAAAAGTTCGAAGCAAACCGCTACTAAGCGAACTAAAAGGCTATGTAGCAGCCGGCGCTAGTTTTCAAGCAAAACCAGGTTCAACTGATGACTTAGTAAGTGCAACTATACTTGTACTTAGAGTAATTAATGTTATGAAAGATTGGAACCCTGATGTATACGAAAGTTTCACACAAGTTGATCATAACGAAGAATATGAAGCACCAATGCCGATCTTCGTTAGTTCAAACTATTGATAAATAATAGCACAATGATAAATTTAGATTTAATAGCAGAACAATTATTTAACTCGGTTAAGAGCCGTTATCAAAATCTTACGATTGGAGATGCAGCAGGGGACGTAACTAATATTCCCACTGATGCTAGATTCTTTGATTTTGATTTTGGCTCTAACGGAAACAGTATTGGCAAAGTTAGTGTCTCGCTTGACGAGGATGACGGCGTTACAATTATGTATAACAAAGACATGATAGACGAAGAGTTTGGTATTGAAAAAGATAATTGGTTTACATTTTTAAAAGATATGAGAATGTTTAGTAAAAAAAGACTTTTAAAATTCGAAGTCAGAGATATTAATAGAACAAATTTACAAAGGCGAGATTACAAATTCTTAGCACAGAATCGCTCCGGAGATAATACAATGGCTGAATCAAAAATGTACGGCAATCACAAAACTAGCTATCAAAAAATTGGTAGTGCAAAAATCGCAATTAAACATAGCGGACATATTGGCGAAGACGAAAGTAGAAACAAAAAAATTGGATCTATTTTTATTGAAGCTAATGGCGAAAGGTTTAAGTATCCATACAAACATCTAAGCGGTGCAAGAGCATTAGCTACACATGTATCAGAAGGTGGTCATCCATTTGACGACTTTGGAAAATACATTACAAGTTTAAGCGAAGAGCTATCAAAGCTACGCAAGTTCAACCAATATGTTGGCCGAAACAATGTAATGGCAGAAACGTTATCAGGATATGGCGACATTGTTAAAGAACGTGTCAATAATGTTAAAAAAGAAATTGCAAACTTACAAAAGCCAGCAATATACAAAGAAGCACTTGATAATTTTGTGAAGAGCGATCTAACAGAAGTACCAAGCGAAGTTGCTGAAAACTGGATTGATCAACTAACAGTAAAACAATTTAACGAAGAACTTAAAGATGTATTTCCATATGTGTATCGTTTAATTGGAGAAATGACACAAGCAGATGATGTTTATCTTGAAGATATTATTAGCGAAGGTAACCGCGGCGACCAACAGCATATGGTTAAGCAAGGCGAAACACTTTCTGGTATTGCACAAATGTATAAAAATACAAGTATAGAAGATATAATGCAGGCCAATGGTATTACTAACCCTAAGCAATTAAGAGCAGGCGAAGCGATTGTAATTCCAACATATACAGAAATTGGCGGCATGGCAAGTGGCAGTACTAGAGGTATTGATCCAAAAGATGCTTACGGAGATGATTGGAAAAAGCTTACACAAAGTACATACGAATCTAAAATTGACAACACATTTGAAAAACTGTTAGGTCAATTTAGTGATGAAATTAATACATTGTATCAGCCAGTTAACGAAGGCGGAGGCATGAATGCCGAAAACGATCAAGAAGGTGAGTACTATAACGATGATCTCGAAGGTACTATCGAGTGGGAAATGGTAGATGTTGATCGTGGATTTGGTTCAGAAGGGCAAGACTTTATTGCTACAATAACAACCAAAGATGGCGAAACACGTGAACTCGAAGGTCGTGAACTAGAAGATGCAGAACAGCATGTTAGAGACGATATGCAAGGTGCACATGATGACGCAGGAGATGCACAATATCATGCTCAACAAGACGATAGACAAGAAGGTAATGCGTATGCTAAGAAAGTACGCCAGGCTAAAATGAATGGTGCAAAAAAAGGCGACAAAATTGACGGGCCAGACGGTGATGAGATTACACTTGAAAAAGATCAAAAGACACCATTAGGCGAATTTATTCTTAGTTATTTTGATAGAGGCAGTGGACAATTTCCAAAAGGCGAAACAGCAGTACTAACTATGGTCGAGAAAGATTACGGCAGTCAATATGTTAGACCTGCACAACAGTTCATAGAGCGCATAGACGGATTAGTAGCAGAAGTAGCAGGCTATAGAGAAGTAGAAGAGCCATCAGTAAGTATGGACACAGACGCACTAAACAGAATTAGATCATTAGCAGGTATGTAATCTGCTAATTATTTGAAAACCTTGTCATTTTTTACTTGACAAGTCACAACTAATTGTGTAGTATGTAATAGTGCTACACATAAAAGGCACAGACACAAACGACATAGGCAACATTATAGGAGGCATAACTATGGCATCACTAGCAGAAATCCGAGCAAAGCTCAAGGAACAAGAATCAAACACTGGCGGTAATAGGTCCAGTGGTGGCGACAACGCAATTTACCCATTTTGGAATATGAAAGAAGGCGAACAATCTACGATTCGTTTCTTGCCAGATGGCGACGATTCAAACACTTTCTTTTGGAAAGAACGTTTGATGATCAAGCTACCATTCCAAGGTATTAAAGGTGAAACAGATTCACGTCCGGTACAAGTACAAGTACCATGTATGGAAATGTATGGCGATAGCTGTAGTATCCTACAAGAAGTACGTGGATGGTTTAAGGACCCTGCACTAGAAGATATGGGTCGTAAGTATTGGAAAAAGCGTTCATACGTATTCCAAGGCTTTGTAACTGAGGATCCACTAGGCGATGATTCTCCAGAGAATCCAGTTCGTAGATTTATTATTGGGCCACAAATTTTCCAACTAATTAAAGCAGCACTAATGGATCCAGATATGGAAGAATTACCAACTGATTATACAGCTGGTGTAGACTTCCGTTTGTCAAAAGGCTCCAAAGGCGGATATGCAGACTATGGTGCAAGTAATTGGGCACGTAGAGAACGTCCACTAACTGATACAGAAATGAACGCTGTAAACACAAATGGACTATTTAACCTGTCTGACTTTCTTCCTAAAAAGCCAGACGAAATTGGTGTTAAAGTTCTTACTGAGATGTTTGAAGCATCAGTAGACGGTGAAGCTTATGATCCTGAGCGTTGGAGTAATTATTTCCGACCAAGTGGAATGGCTGCACGAACAGGTGATCCAAAGCCGCCAACACCGGCAGCGGTAGCACCAGTGGCAGCACCAGTAGCGGCAGTAGCAGAGGTAGCACCTGTAGCAACTCCAGCACCAGTAGCTGAAGAAGCACCGGCGGCTGCTCCAGCAGAAGCAGCAAGTGGCGCACAGGACATTTTATCAATGATCCGCGCACGTCAACAATAAGTTAATGATAAAAAACTCCTAGTGCTTAAAGTACTAGGAGTCTAGCTTTAGTAAGGAAATAATAAATGGCGAATAAATCATTTGATCCAACGAAGTTTCGTAACTCGTTGACAAAAAGTATTACTGGTATGAGTACTGGTTTTAATGATCCAACTGATTGGATTAGTACTGGCAACTTTGCACTAAACTATTTACTAAGTGGAGACTTCAATAAAGGTATTCCGTTAGGTAAGGTAAGTGTATTTGCTGGTGAAAGTGGCGCAGGCAAATCTTATATTGTTGCAGGCAACATTGTTAAGTACGCACAACGACAAGGTATTTTTGTTGTGCTTATTGATACAGAGAATGCACTTGATGAATCATGGTTACATGCATTAGGTGTAGACACAGCAGAAGATAAAATTCTTAAATTAAATATGGCAATGATTGACGATGTAGCAAAAACTATTTCAACATTTATGTCTGACTACAAAGCAATGCCCGATGAAGAACGTCCTAAAGTATTGTTTGTAGTTGATTCGTTAGGTATGCTTATGTCACCAACTGAAGTTAATCAGTTTGATTCAGGTGACATGAAAGGCGACTTTGGACGTAAAGCAAAAGCATTAAAAGCACTTGTTACTAACTGTGTAAATATGTTTGGCGCACACAACGTAGGTATGTGCGTAACCAATCACACTTATGCATCACAAGATATGTTTGACCCAGATGATAAGATTTCAGGTGGTTCGGGCTTTGTGTATGCAAGCAGTATGGTTGTTGCTATGAAGAAGCTTAAATTAAAAGTAGATGCTGATGGAAATAAAACATCGCAAGTACACGGTATTAGAGCAGCATGTAAAGTTATGAAAACACGTTATGCTAAACCGTTTGAAAGTGTGCAAGTAGAAATTCCTTACTCAACAGGTATGGATCCTTATTCGGGCATGTTTGACTTAATGGATGCTAAAGGCTTATTAGAAAAGCAAGGCAATCGTTATAAATTCGTTATGAGTACCGGTGAAGAAATCTTAGAATTCCGCAAACGTTGGACAGGAGATTTACTTGACAAGGTTATGCTAGATTTACCGGCTAAAGAAGCACAAGTTGCAACACTGGCCTTAGAAGCAACTAGAGCAGCTGAAGAAGCTGAACTGGCTGAACAAGAGGCGTTAATGGTAAATATGGCAGAAGCGGACGTAGAAGTCGTGGCTCATAACGAGGAATAAAGTATATGAATGAAGATTTTATAGCTGACAGTTGGATGCTGTTTGTTGAATATCTAGATAAAAAACATATCGAAATGGCAGCAGAAAAGTTTGTTGATATGATAATTGATTACGGACTAGGCGATGATCAATTAAAAGATATGCTAGGTACAGACAAGCATTTAGATAATGCAATACAGTATTATTTAGAAATGGACGAAGAAGACCCTGACGACGATGATTGGGAAGAGTAATGGGTTGGTATAGTGAAGTTTCTCGCAACGTATCTAAAATACCTGATGCAGTTTTATATTTTGAAACTGAGCTACAACAGGCTCGGGTTGAAGTAAAGCTTAAAGGTAATGTTGAAAAAGCTGCGGCAGAAATGCCTGGTATCGTTGAATACAGATTTAATCAATTACAAGAGATTGAAGCTATACTTAACTACTTAAATATTGAGCTACGTAGATTGCGTAGCTCATATTTTAAGCAATACCTTGAACATTATCAACGTTCACTTTCAAGCCGTGACTGCGAAAAATACGTAGACGGAGAAGCCGACGTTGTTGACTATGAAAAGATCATTAATGAATTTGCACTTATGCGTAACAAATGGCTAGGCCTACTTAAAGGCCTAGACCAAAAGCAATGGCAAATTACTAATGTAGTTAAACTAAGAGTTGCAGGAATGGAAGATGCCTCGCTCTAACGGAGACATAAATGAAACAAGTATATGATTATTGGGTGCCAGACTCGGATGCCCACTTTGAAAGACTAATTACTAAAAGAATTAAAAACGGCGGCCCTGCAGAGTATCAAGATGATGTTCGCGATGCTGCATATGAATTTATAGAAAATTTTGATACAGTAATTGATGTAGGCGCCAACATAGGATTTTATACTGTACCGTTTGCAACAAAGTTTAATAAAGTAATTGCATTTGAGCCAATGGCACAAGTGTACGAATGCCTTATTAAAAATACTAAATCTTTTGAAAACGTTATACTAAATTATTTTGCATTAGGTGATAAAACTGCAAATGTACACATGCAATACGATGCTGTTAATACTGGCAATAGTTATATTACAGAAGAAGCTGGTAGTATTAAAGTAAAACGACTAGACGATTCTTTTCTACCTCCATTCCAACTAATAAAAATTGACTGCGAACGTCACGAGCTAGAAGTACTAAAGGGTGCAGAAAAAACATTATTAAAGTACAAGCCAATTGTTATTGTAGAACAACATGAAGATACAGAATATTGTGCAGGAACTTTTTTAAAAGGGCTTGGTGCCAAGGAACTTACTAATGTAAGAAAAGATTACATTTTTGGCTGGTAGAATTAACTACGCACATAAATATCTATATGAAAGCAGTATTAGTAACAGGCGGCTTTGATCCTCTACACAGCGGACACATTGCATACTTTAAAGCAGCAAAAGAACTAGGTGATCACTTAGTTGTTGGTTTAAACTCAGACAAATGGCTTACACGTAAAAAAGGCAGACCGTTTATGTCGTTTGCCGAACGTTCTGCTATTATTAAAGAACTATCATGTGTTGACGAAGTTATTGGATTTAATGATAGTGACAATAGTGCATGTGCAGCAATTGGGCAAGTTTTAGCAACTAAATCTACTAATTGGAAAGTTGTATTTGCAAACGGTGGCGATAGAACAAATACTACAACTCCAGAATACAAAACTTATAAAGATGCAGCAGACGTTGAGTTTGTATGGAGTGTTGGGGGCAAAAACAAAGCCAACAGTAGTAGTTGGATACTAGACGAATGGAAAACACAAAAGACTGAGCGTGACTGGGGTTACTGGCGTGTGCTAGATGACAGACCTGAGAAAGGTTACAAAGTAAAAGAACTTGTGATATATCCAGGCAAAGCACTAAGCGACCAAAAACATTTTAAACGTTCAGAACAGTGGATGGTACTGGAAGGCGCCGTTGACATGCAAACTGAATGGAATGGAAATGTATCTAATATACAATTGACACCACACGGACTTCCATATGAAATTGGCAAGGAAGTTTGGCACCTAGCATCTAACACTGGTACGGAAAATGCACACATACTAGAAATACAATGGGGTGTATGCGTTGAAGAAGATATAGAAAGAAGAGACATATGAAAGTATTTGTAGGCTACGACACAAGAGAAGATATAGCATACCAAGTGTGTAAGCACAGTCTTGAGGCACGTAATAAAGATGTAGAAGTGATTCCACTAGTACAATCTAAACTTAGAGATCAAGGATGGTATACTCGTCCTGTAGATAGACTTGCAAGTACAGAGTTTACGTTTACAAGATTTCTAATGCCAGAGCTAACTAACTTTAATGGATGGGCTTTGTTTTGTGATAGTGATATTATTTTTTTAAATGATGTTAAAGAATTATTTGACCAAGCTAATGACAAGTATGCAGTAATGTGTGCTAAACATGATTATACTCCTAAAGAAGGCACAAAGATGGATGGACAAACACAAACAGTTTACCCACGTAAAAACTGGTCAAGTGTAATGTTAGTTAACTGCGGGCATCCAAGTAATCGAAAATTAAACATGAAACTAGTTAACGATCCAGATATTAGCGGAGCATACTTACATCGCTTTAGCTGGTTAGCCGACGAAGAAATAGGAGAGTTTAGCCACGAATGGAATTACTTAACCGACTGGTATGTTGACGGCAAGCCAAAAGCACTGCACTACACCGAAGGCGGTCCATGGTTTGAAAATTATAGGAACTGCGAGTTTCACACAGAATGGAAGAATGAATTAAAGGATATGATGCAAATTGTTAGTTAAAGTGTTTATGAAAACTGCTGGGCACAACCAAGAGCAGACACTGTTACGAAGTATGAAGGACGGCATTGAAAAAATGCTTATGCCAGCAACAGAAATAGAAACTAGAAAATTAAGAAGTCTTAATAAAGAACTTAATTTAGGATTAGGTGTACAATATGATTATAATGACGAGTACACCAATTGTGATGTAGCAGTCATGCTAGGTAGCTGGAAACCTCTTAGAGGAAGTACACATCATCAACTAAGAACAGATATTAAGAGGAGAGCAAAATCTTTTATTTGTATCGAAACTCCAATACTCAATCGTACACTTGAATTTAGTAAGTGCGAGTACTTTCGAGTTGGAGTAAACGGATTTCTTAATAAAGACGCATATTTTGGTCCTGACGGAGACCGTGACGGAAATAGATTAGCTCAAATTGGAAATTTAAATTTCCCAGGTTGGCATAATGCAAACGGCGACAAAATTGTAATAGGGATGCAACTTATTGGCGATGCAAGTCTAAGAGGCATGGATATTAACGAATGGTGCATAGATACAATACACACATTGAGGCTTCATACTAATAGACGTATTGAAGTAAGAATGCATCCAGCCCTAAGTGCCAAAGGATTAGATTCACACAATCCACTACTACAAAAATTAGTTTACTCCGGAACTGACTACTCAAATGTTACATTCATAGATGGTAAAAAAATTCCATTAAAGCAACAACTTACTAATGCCCACTGTCTTGTTACATATTCAAGCGGCACAGCTATGGATGCATTATGCATGGGCATTCCAAATATTACATGCGACGAAGGAAGTTTTGCATGGAATGTTTCAGAAACTAAATTAGAAAATGTTGAAAAATTACTAATGACTAAGGGCGGCAATGTACAGCAACATTTAAATAATTTAGCGTGGTGCCAGTGGTCTGAACAAGAAATGAATTCCGGTGTATGCTGGAATCATTTAAAATCAGGTATACAAAAGTATCTAGAAACAGGACTATGGCAGTAAGAGACAAACAAGGTATTATTATACCTACACCGTATAATGCGGCTAGACCAGGATTAGGAGATAGGGTAGCACACCTATTTTCGCCTAAAGCGGATAAGGAACATTACTTTGATTCTTACTTACGATTTTTTGAAGCAAGTATTCCTGGCTCAAAATTAAGTACATGGACTAAAGAATCTGTAAATGAATCTCCATTATTAATTAGAGGCCTGGCCAAGCGTTGCCAAGAAGCAATGCATTATTGTTGGAATAACGACAAAGATTTCTTTGCTATTGACTCTGCATACTTTGGAAACGAAACTAGTAAAAATAAGATTTGGCATCGTATTACAAAGAATAACTTACAAAATCTTACACCTATTATTGACCGGCCACTAGACAGACTAACTCGAGCATTACCAGAATACAAATACCAAAAATTTAAAACAGGCAGTAAAATTTTAATTTGCCCGCCAAGTGATAAGGTAATGAAATTTTGGAATCAACCATATCAAAAAGAATGGACAGATATTGTTATTAAAGAGTTAAAACTAATAACAGATCGTCCAATTGAAGTTAGACTAAAACCAGGTAGGGCAGAACGTATTACGTACAATACACTTTCCCAAGCATTACAAGAAGACGTACATTGCTTAGTAACATATAATAGTATAGCTGCAATTGAAGCATTAATGCATGGCGTGCCTGCAATAGCATTAGGACCCAATGCTGCAACAACAATGTGTAATACATCTCTTTCTGAAATTGATAATTTAAACACATACAACGAGGACGAAATGATAAGATATGTTTCGCATCTTAGTTATTGTCAATTTCATGTTGACGAGATGAAAGACGGCACTGCATGGAGAATGATAAATGAAAGTAGTTAATTATATGAGTAGTGTTCCTACTGGAAACACTAATGTACAAAAAGAACAATTAATTAATTATTTCCACCAAGGTGTTTTACGACATGCTGAAGACCAAAGTGAAATTAGTTATAGTCATAATCCAGAACAATGTGATGTTGCAGTAATGCAAGGATGGGTATACGAACAAACAAATCCTGTGCATTTAAAATTACGTAAAAATGTAATACTTAATCAAAGCATTGAAAATAAACATGTTATTGTGGCAGATGCAAGCTTGTTTAGATTTGCAGACGAATCCAACAAACACGGATACTTACGTTATAGTGCAAACGGAATTTTTCCAACAACTGGAAACTATTTTGATAACGTTATAGATCCTGGTCGCTGGCAAAATATTTCGCAGCATCATCACATACAACTACTACCATACAAAAAGACTGGATCAAAAATAATACTATGTTGCCAGCGTAATGGTGGCTGGAGTATGAAAGGCATATCTATTGAAAAATGGATTTTAAAAACAATAAAAAAGATAGGCAAGCATAGCGACAGGCCTATTGTAATAAGGCCACATCCTGGAGATAGAAGTCAGCGTCACTGGACACAAACACCAACTATGCAAGCACTTTTGAGAGAAAGCCGACTGTCAATAAGTACTCCTGGCACGCCAATACAAAACGACTTAGTTGATGCATGGGCTGTTATAAATCATAACAGTAGTAGTATTGTCGGACCTATTATACAAGGACATTATGCATTTGTATCTGATAAAGAAGATAGCCAATGTAAAGATGCTGCTGACGACGACTTTAGTAATCTCGAAAATCCAAAAGAGTTTGACAGGGAACTTTGGATGCAACGGAAGTCAATGAGTCATTGGTCATTTGAAGAACTTAACAACGGCATGGCATGGCGCCATATTAGAAATTATCTCCAATAACTTTCTGTTCTGTCTACCATAATATCTTTAGGTAAACTTTTACCTGTATTTTTTCTGTCACCCTTCATGTGATCAATCCATTTGCCTAGTACTGTATTGATTAAAGGATGCCCACCTCCGCCTGACTTTGCTTCACGTAGATACATCTCTGCACTATAGTCAAGTACGTTATTATCAATTGGTTTAAGTTGATTTAAAATATGCCCAAACACAAAACTATCATGCCATTCAACTAATTCAAATATGCCATTATTTGCATCTTCGTAGAATCTTTCAAATTCTTTTAAGAATTGAATACACATTGGATGGCTTAAATTCATACCGTAAAACCCACACTCCGGCCACGTTTGCGACCCTTTGCCGCGACCTACATAAGTTAACCATTTGTTTTCAGGCAATAGTTCTTTAAACTGTTCGTAACTCCATGGACTATGTACATAGGTATCTGCATCCATCCACACTACCCAACCTTCATTATTTGCACATGTATTAAACACTGCATATGTCTTATTAGCAAAGCGCACAGCGTCCCATTTAAATTCTTTATTCCAGTCCTTGCGGCCATTACGTGCTGGATGATCTGCAATATTACCGTTAGCATGAGGTACATTCCTCCAACGCTCTTTAAACTTCTTAAGTTTAGGCAATGCATGTGTTGCTTCTACAATTCTAATTTGTTCTGGCGCTGGATTACTAGGCATACAATTTTCAGCATATACAACTAATCTAATCCTGTTGTCAACTTGTTTTGCAAAGCTATCTAAGAATCGCTGACCGTACTTGTCTAGTCCCGGTTGATGAAATGTTGTAACCACAGTTATATCTGACATAATGCTTCCTTGTTAAATAGTATACTGGAGTATTTAAGCATGAAATTTAAATTGTGGAGAGATTATGGAGCGCAGAATGCCAACCCTATTTTTGATGCCTTTGAGCATTCTTGTGTTTCCGATGGGCACAATATTATTAATAGTAATAATATTAATGATGCCGATTGCCATGTTATTTGGAGTGTGCTTTTTAATGGTAGAATGGCTCGTAACAAAGATGTTTGGACCCGTTGTAATGAACTTAATAAGCCAGTTATCGTCCTCGAAGTTGGAGGAATTCAAAGGGGCAAGACATGGAAGGTTGGAATAAATGGAATTAATCGTGACGGGTATTTTGGGGATGTTGGTAATGATAATAGTCGTAGCAGCCATCTTGGGTTATTTCTAAAGCCGTGGAGAGTAGCCGGTAACTACATTCTTATTTGTGGACAACATGATAAAAGTTTACAATGGGAAAACATGCCACGCATGGGCACTTGGCTTACAAGTATTATAGAAGAAATACACTCAATAACAGATATTCCTATTGTATTCCGTCCTCACCCAAGATGCCCATTACCCGATATTGAAACACAATATCAACATGTGTACAGAGACGTTCCTCAAAAAATTGCTGGATCATACGACGACTTTAATCTAAGTTTTAGAGATTGCCATGCTGTAGTTAGTTGGAGTAGTAACCCTGGCATACAAGCTATAATAGCAGGAATACCTGCATTTGTTGGACCAAGTAGTTTAGCATACGAAGTTGGTAATGCAGATTTATCTAATATAGTATCCCCTAAAATGCCCGACAGGCAGCAATGGCTAAATGATTATGCATGGACTGAGTACACTGTAGACGAGATATCAGAGGGTATCCCATTAAAAAGATTGACTAATCATCTAATCTAAGCTATAATTAGTATATGCAAAATATTAATACAATTGAAGATCTATTGGATACTGTGCTAGGTATACATGGACACGAGTTTAGTTTGCGGTCAGCTGATACACAAATACTAAACAGTTTTTATAGACAAATAGGAAACGGTGTTGCATTAACTGAAAGACAGTTTGCATTACTAAAACTTAAATTAGAAATCTATACTAGTCAATTTAAAGAACAAGAAATTGATGGATGGGCCGGTGCTTTAACTACGTCAAGAGATTCGTTACGAGAAATTGATCGAAGCAAGTATATTAAACTAGTAAAAAAAGATAGTATCTCTAGTATAAATCGAGAATATAAAAAATTAAAAGACGGCATATATATAAAAGTTAGATTTCCTTTTAACAAAAAACATATTGTAAAGCTTTCAGAATGTACACACTTTGCAAGAGGAAATGAATACTTCCATGAAAAGAATTCGCATGAGCATTACTTTTATTGCACACCGGGCATTGCATACATGTTAGTAAAACGATTTCCTACTTGGAATATTGATAAAGATCTTGTAGACATGCACAAAGATGTTGAGCATGTTATAAAAAATAATGAAAGCTTTATTCCATCTTATGTCAATGGCGGCTTTGTAAATATTGCTAAAAGTACATTAGCATTAATTAACAAAGAAACTTTTGATAACGAATATATGATTGCAGATAAATCTATTCGTTATGGGTACACATACCATACTGAAACGGATGAGGATAATCTTAAATCTGTAATATCGTCTAGAATAGAACCTACTATTTTAGCAGATGTTGCTAAATTTGATTTAGACGAAGTAGTACAAACTATACATGCACTAGATAGATATCCACTTATCGTATGTATTGATGCAGACAATTCTTACAATCAAGTACAAAGTTTTTATACAGAGTTTAGCAAATTTATTTCAGACAAACACCAAAGTATACTATTTAGAGTTGAGACTGCCGATAAAGAAAATGCGCCTCTGAATACATTTATTAAAGATAATAATTTAAATAATTGGGTAGACAACACTACTAAAGTAGTGTATATTAATAAGAGTAAGTTACCTAAAGTACTACTATCAAGTAACTTTACTCCTACTACTGCGTTAAGCAATACAAGTTTAAGACCAAATAGACTAGTAACAGATTACATTGGTTTTAACTGCGATTTAATTGTTTACAACGACGAAACTTTAAGTAACTTCCAACCACGGAGAGGTAATAAGTGGCAAGCTGTAAATTAATTATCGAAGACGAAGTAAACATTAAGATTGAAGGTCTTGATGTAGATGTGCGACGAAAGCTTGCAAACGCACTCAAGTTTGAAGTACCGTATGCAAAGTATATGCCACAATATAAGCTTGGGCGTTGGGATGGAAAAGTTGCATTCTTTGGTATTGGCGGAACTGGATATGTTAATCACCTTAACGTAGTACAAGAAGTTCTAGCAACAAACAAAGTGCAAATCGTAGATATTGATGATAGACGTCATCCTATTAGTTTAGACTTTCAACCAGTAACTGAACGATATTGGGCAGATCAAGGTGTATGCTGGCCCGAAGGTCATCCAGCAGAAGGCGAAGAGATTATCCTTCGTGACTATCAAGTTGAAGCAATCAACAACTTTTTAAAACATCCACAAAGCTTGCAACAGATTGCAACAGGAGCAGGCAAAACAATTACTACAGCAACGCTGTCACATATAAGCGAGCCGTATGGACGTAGTCTCATTATTGTACCTAACAAATCGTTAGTGGAACAAACAGAAGAAGATTATATCAACTGCGGCTTGGATGTAGGCGTGTACTTCGGCGACAGAAAGATGTTAGGTAAGACTCACACAATTTGCACTTGGCAAAGTTTAAATGTACTTGACAAGAAGAATAAGGACGGATCAGCAATATTATCATTAGCAGAGTTCTTAGAAGGCGTGAGCACTATTATTGTCGACGAAGTACACCAGGCCAAAGCAGAAGTTCTTAAAAACCTGCTTACACGCAACCTACGTAATGCACCCATTCGTTGGGGATTAACTGGTACTGTACCTAAAGAAAAGTTTGAGTTTGAAAGTATTCATGCAAGCTTAGGTCCTGTTATTGGTCATATTAGTGCTAAAGAACTACAAGATAAAGGTGTGCTATCAGCATGTCATGTTAATGTAGTACAGTTAATTGATACTGTTGCACATGCCGGTTACCAAGAAGAATTAAAATACTTAACAACAAACACAGCAAGATTAGAATATATAGGCAATCTCTTAAACACAGTTAAAGACACAGGCAATACATTAATATTAGTAGACAGAATTAGTGCAGGCGAAATGCTACAGGAACAAATTCCTGGTAGTACATTTATTAGCGGCGCAGTAAAAAACAAAGACAGGAAAGAAACATATGACGAAATTCGTGGTGCAACTAACAAAGTTATTATCGCGACCTATGGCGTTGCTGCCGTAGGCATTAACATTCCTCGTATTTTTAATTTGGTTCTTATCGAGCCTGGAAAATCTTTCGTAAGAGTTATTCAGTCAATTGGTAGAGGTGTGCGTAAGGCAAAAGATAAAGACTTCGTTCAAATATGGGACTTGACATCAACATGCAAGTTTGCGAAGCGACACCTAACTCAGCGTAAAAAGTTTTACAAAGAGGCGCAGTATCCATTTACAATCGAGAAAGTAGACTGGAATTAATTATGAATATATTAACATTAGATAATACAAGTTTTAACTTAAACACAGTACCAGAAGAAGTAGACGACTCATTGCGGTTTAGTGTACTAGATAATAGCAATCCACAAGACCCGGATTTCTTTTTTATTCCACTAATATTTTTAGAGTCTTTTAGTTCACCGGCTGTTGTGCTAGAAGTTATGGGACACAGAATCACTATGCCTTTAGATTGGTGCATGGCTGTAGGATGTAGTCAAGCTGGTAGTGACTTAGAAGTGTTGCCGTTAACTAGTTTAAACGAACGAGGATTTGAGGCATACCTGTTTAATCCTCTTACAGGATCTAAACCTAAGTTTGGATCTATTGAGATCGTAAGTTTTTATAACGATGTCAAATGGTACTTCCCTAAAGTAAAAACAGGACAGCTATTAAGCATACCAATTACTGAAGGAGAAAATCCATATTGTGCTTTTTTTGTCAAAGATATAAACAGACAAAGTGAAGTTATTGATTTTGGATTATTATTATAAAGGAGAATGGAAATGGGAATTAAAGCAGGTAAGGTATGGGGAGCAACAGAACTTATTCACGCAAATGGCGTGCTAGAGTTCCATCGTATCAATTTTAATGCAGGATACAAGTGTAGTGAACACGCACATGAATTTAAATGGAACGGGTTTTTTGTTGAATCTGGCAAGATGTTAATTCGTGTATGGCAAGACGATCAAGGACTAGTTGATGAAACTATTCTTGAAGCTGGCGACTTTACACAAGTTAAGCCTGGCAAGATTCATCAGTTTGAAGGA
>TARA_R110002074_G_scaffold62704_2_pt1 | contig 19524 bp, 11 predicted proteins | sample TARA_R110002074 | Tara Oceans TARA_R110002074 (sample SAMEA4397215) | marine metagenome | biome: Polar Biome; feature: [MIX] marine epipelagic wind mixed layer (ENVO:01000061); material: water (ENVO:00002006), including particulate matter (ENVO:01000060) such as... | depth 10-100 m | reverse complement strand
TCTTCAGCCTCTTCAGCCAACTCTGGGTGTATTTCCTCAAGTGCTGAAAGGCGTCCTTCGATGTCCAACAACTGGCTTTCGCCAAAAGCAAAAGCCCCGAACAATGCGGCAGCAGCGGCCAATACTTTTTTCTTCATAGCGTCATCCATATCAATCCTCTCCATCAACGAGGTCTGTAATCAGATCGAGCAGAGCTAAAACGATCCTTTTCTCTGCAGCTTCCCCGAGACCGGGGATATCCAACTGAGCCGCAATTATCCCGGCGAGCCATTCTCGTCGAGCACCCTCGTCCTCAGGAAACATCTCACGGGCAAGCGATGCCGCCTTACCCACAATCTTACGTCGCCTTTCGCGTCGTTGTTGTCTGTTAAGAGCCATTACCATTCCTCGATTAAAGTATAACTAAAACTGTCCCATCCATTTACGGAAACCTGCTTTCTACAAAGCTTTAGGAACTCAGCAAAGTCCTTAGGGTCCGCAAAAACCTGGCACCCTGCGGACCAGCGATCTACTTGAGCGGAGCGTCTGCTCTTATTTGCCCTGTGGATGTTGATTCCGAACAGACCTTCTTGGGTTGACACGTCAAAGTCATGCTCGTCGTCCCTATCGGGGTCGCGAAACACCCTCACGGGTTTAGATTGGGTCAACGCAGTGTAAGAACCACGGTGCTTACCGAGTTTATAGCAGCCCTGATACTGCCCTGGGCATAAAATCGCAGTTCCTTCGGTTCTACCGGGGTTATTAAGCCAATACAAACCGGGATCTGTGGTACAAGCCCAAGACCGAGTATGCCACTGACCTCTCAACTTATAACTAATCGTAATCAAGTCGTTAAACGTGTTTACTGTTTTGTCTTTAGATCGAATGCCTACGATATTCAAATCGTAATCAGCAGCGCCGTCGAACACCTTATAGCCAAGGTCTTTTACTCTTTGGAGAACTACAGGCAGAGACATAATCAGCCTATCGAAACACGGACTATTACGTCCGACGAAGGACCTGTGTTTCCGTCCGTTCCAGCGCTCGTTACACAAGCAGCTTTCAACCCAGTTGCGTAAGCGATTCCGTCTGGAAAGTTAAACTGCCGACTCACAGAGCCAGCGCAAGGAAAAACAAAACTCGGGTGAGTTGTACCAACGGTAACGCTACCTGTAGTCTCGTAGAACTTCAAATAGACAGTGCCGCTATTGTTCGTATTGTCGATATAAACTTGGTAGATGTTTCCACCGCTCGCAGAGTAGGTCTCCACTGTGTCGTTTGCGTCTAAGTCTTCAATCAGCGTAGCGCCCATGTAGGCGCCCGCGATTGTTCCGTTTGAAACCGCCATTGTAGTATTCCTTTAGCTCGTAACAATTCGAACAGTAAGATTTCCAGTAGGGATAGGAGTTCCTGCGCCAAGGTCCCCGTTTTGATCTACAGCCGCGTAAGAGAGACCGTTGGTAAACGCCATCCCGTCTGGAATAACGCAGTTCTTGTGTCCTGACGCGGCAACCTTCATAATAAACATCGGTTGATCAGTAGGCAGCGTAGCAGAAGTAGCATCATAGAGCTTTAGAAAGATAGAGCTACCGCTCCAACCGTTCACAATTTGAATAAAGTGAACAGCTCCCGTCCCTTGTGTAATGTCGTTCTTAGCGGTCTCATCCACATCCGTATCTTGAATGGTAATGTCGTTGAACTGAGAGCTTAGCGTTGTAATGGTAATAGCCATAAAAGCCTCTAATGAAGATTGACCCAAGAACTACCATCGTAGCCTTGGAACTTTGAATCTGTTGTGTTGTAGATTATCATGCCCACGGCTGCAGTCAAAGCATTGCGTTGAGTCGTAGTCATCCTGGGCAACGTAAGGGCTCCCGCAGTTGTTGTAACAGTAACAGGACCGTTGGCAGTAACTCCCGCACTAAATGTCGCAGCCCCTGCTTCGGACATGTCGAGCGTAAGCGCAGTCACACCAGAACCAGCGTCGTTCCCGCTAAACTTAATGTCACCGTTCGCTACTTCGTTATGAACCAGCATGTTATCGGCGCCGTCGGCTTGGATGTAGCCTTGAAGTGTCGTGTTCTTCACGAACCAGTAAATCCCTGTGTGGGAATCGAGCTTGATCTTACCCGGTGAATCAACAACCAAGTCGTCCGAAACCTCCTGGATTTTGGAGTCGTCGATAATCAAGTCACCTTGAACAGTGAAGCCGTAGGGGGCGTTAGTTGCTACGGGAAGAGACCCCTTGGGGGCTGCAGCTTCGCGCAGTTTCCTGCTGTTATTAGAGGCGGCAGCAGCCGCGTTCTGCAATCTGCGCCTTCTCCCTGCCACAATTAGCCCTCGGTCAGCGTAAGGGCAGCATCTATTATCTCAGTCACTTCTCGACGGCTCTCGTCGTTTCGATCGATATCGGCGCGTTTGTCCAGAGGAATGAATACCTGCACGAGATACCCGTCGAGCCCGTCGGTTTCGGTTCCGTCTTCTAAGAAAAACGACATGTTTACCGCGCTACAGTGCGCCACTTTGCAGATTTCATCCATTTTAGTAGTACGCCTCTACGACCATACGTTCCCAGGTTACGACTTGGGATCCGTCAGATCCATTCTTGCCGAGAAGCACTGCCACCGGTCCGGTCGATCCAGCTGAGTTAGCCCAGTACAGCGTTGGATCTACCAATTTGTCCGTACTGTACGGCACCAGCATCGTGTTTCTATAGGTGTGCGAAGCCTGACCGCCTTTTAACGCCACGGTATTATCGTCTCCATACGTCCGCCAGCATCCTTGCCCGGCATCTTCTACGCATAAGACGCCGCTCGTCGCGCTATTCGATGGTTTCGTCGGGGCATTTTGGACCGATGATGCGTGGCCGCCCCAACTTGAGCAAGTCACCGATCCGTATTTTTTCGTAACCGGATCTGCCGACGAATCAAGACAATCGTACTTGATGTAAACCCCTGGAGTATACGGGTTGGAATTGTTTCCGTCGTAGCTCATCATCCCCACGCCGACATAATCGGAATTGTGTGACATTGCAAGATTCGAAAAACTGGCCGTTACCCGAAATCGCGGAAACGATCCATCGGAAAGCCGCTGATAGTTTTCGACCAGCCAACCGATCCTATGATTCTGCGTGTTCGTTTGCGCGAAATCGACGACTAATCCAGTATCGTCCGTCATAGTCGCGGAAAACGAAGCCAGATTTCCGCATCGAGCATGGTACTTGTACCCATTAAGCGTCGTAAACGTACCCTGGTTCTCTGACAGCGCGCCCGCCGTGAAGCCGTTTTTGAAGTCCAGATCCATAATTACGCGCCAATGGGGCCCGAGTTCGCTACGAGTGCCGCTATAGCCGACAAGCGCGTTCTCTCTGCTACGTCTACTCATGGATCACGCGATGCTGTTGACGAAGCCGTGAAGGCAGATCACATCACCCGTCGCAGCAAATGCTGTAACCAGCTTGGCGTTATGCAGAATCAGGCCGGGTATGACTTGCATGAGCCCCTGCTCGGCTGGGATGGTGACCTCGATATTCCCATCTGCTGCCGTAGTGGTTCCCCACTCGATCGTGAGCTTTACCGGGCTGGTTGACGTATTGGTTGCCCACATCCAGATCTCATCGAACGAGCCAGCAGTCGTACCCGCTACTGCCGTATGGATCGTAGTGCCGGTTGATGACGTTGCCGCCACCTTGACCGCCAGGCCATCAGCTGCACCGCTAAGGTGCGCTTTAGTGAAAGTAGCCATGAATAACTCCTAACTGAAAACTTGAAATGCGATGATGTTCTCTGCTGAACTCGCAGCAGGGGTCGGCCCGCCAGAACCCAGCGTGGAAGAGAATACCCCGTTGGTAGCAGTGATACCAGCCCCGGCCATCGCTGTCGCGAGGTCTGCGATGCTCTCTTTCTTAGAGTTGTTGCTGTCGTTGGCGTCGATGATCCCAACACTGTCAGCAGCCACATCTACTGCGGCAGCATCTAAACCATTAAGGTCCGTGCTTCCACCACCACCCCCGACGCTCGACATGTCTGCCGACACATCCATGAACTGGACGAGATACCAGTTGGTCCCGTCGAAGAACCAAGACGTAATGTCACCGCTGGCTGTCGTGATATCGGCGCTTCCACCCTTTAGGTTAGTACCGGTCACATCGTAGACGATAGCGGCAGTGGAAATCACATGGATTGTCTGCCCTGCGATGCCATCATCGAACATTGTGATCGTCTGAGCAGAGGCGTGATGCTTCCAGAGGTTACCAGTGGCGACCGAAGGGGTAGCATCCCCGTCCGAGAAGGTGCCGAAGGTTCCCGCCACGTTGGCCGCGAATGCTGCAAGCACTTGAGTCTGAGCACTGGCATTGACGCCGATAGCAGTGGTTGTACCGTGAGCGGCTCCGACCCCGATCTCAAGCACATCTGTTCCGTCATCGATGCCCATGCGCCAATCAGCAGCAGCCCCGTCGAACACGAGCAAAGTGTCTTCTGCCCCGCCGTCTCCGATAGTTAACTGAGGAGTCGTGCCAGAAATGACCACGTCAGCCGAGAAGGTCTTGGCTCCACTAAAGGTCTGTGTTCCAGACAAGTGGGCAGTATCGGCATCCAAGTATGCAGATGCAACAGCAGTTCCTTGCCAGACACCCGTGGCGATAGTTCCAACAGCTGTGATCTGCGTCTGGCTGGCATCTACTCCGATTACGCTGCTGGAAGCGGTGAGTCCTGTGCCCGCGAAGAGGGTAGCGAGATCGGCAACGGTAGTAAGCTGCTCATTCGCCCCGTCCGAATCAAGAGTAGCGAGCTTATCCCCATTCGCAGGGGTAACGTCGCTAAGCTCAGACAGGTCAAGCGTGAGAGTGACTCCCCCCGAACTTCCCCCGCCAGACAGCCCTACTCCAGCCGTCACACCCGTAATGTCACCACCACCGCTCCCGGCTATTCCGGTCCCAGATGTGATCTGAACGTCATCGCCCGCATCGGTGGTGAAGTACAGTTCATTAGGGGTGGCTGTCTTTACCCAGAGTTGACCGTATGCTGCCGTGTCACTATCGGCACCCGCCTGTTCCTTGAGGGTTACAGCGCCCTCTACAGTCAGTGCTGTGTTTGGCGAGGCGGTGCCGATTCCTAAACGGTTGTTGGTCTCGTCTACAACAAGGGTCGTTCCGTCCACTTCCAGATCAGAAAGCTGACCTACCTGTCCAGAAGTACCGCCAGGAAACTTAGGTGTAGTAACGCCCACGATTACCCCCTAACCAACTGGAAGTAGAGTTCGTAATCGCCGTCGTTATCGGAACCGGAGTCGAATCCCGGCCTAAGATACACCTTACCGTTGGAATCGCTTCGAATAGGAATAGGCGTAGTGTAGATGTCGTTAATAGCGGTGCCTACGGCAGTGGATGCGTAAGCGACTCTCTCGTTAATATCGCCAGCGGAAAAGCTAGCTGCCTGACCAATACGAGGTTGGTAGTTAGAGGCACTACCCCCGCTTCGAACGTAGTGGAATGCTTGCAGCAACCAGGTTTCGGAAGAATCGCCCAACTGAAGAGTGGTCTCTTCACTGGTTCCCACGTTCGTGTGAGTCCCGGTAATGCGGATTAGTACGGGTAAACTTCTGGACATCGGGGGTAGTCTCCAATCTGGGGGTATCTTATCTTATTTCAGGTGAAAAGTCATTGAAGCTCGTCAGGTATTTCTCTTTCCTCTATCCGAGCGGTTCTTGTAGGTGATGTTTCTTTAACGTCTAATCCTAAGATGAAACGAGACCATTGTATAAGTTGCTCGGGATCTTGCACTTGTTCGTACATACTTCGATAGTCTATCGAGGTTTCGGCCCCTTCACCAAGACCAATATCAGTAAACGGAATCTTGGTCGGCATCGTCATTAGGATTCTGTTTAGTTCTCCTAAAGGAGAGTTTTCGAACATAAAACGCCCGATACCTGGGGGTAAGTAGACTCTTTCCTGCATAATGGTCACTTGTCTATTCCCAGACTCTCTGAACTGATCGTATTCTTCTTGACTAGCAAAAGTCATTGCTTCTGAGTCTAAGTAGGGATCTGCTTGCTCTGCAACAGAGGGATCTATACGAAGCACCGAATAACCAGGGAAGTTGGTTTCGAACATAGAACCTATAAGCGGATGCACTCTGCGCGGATACCCAATGCGCTCGTCTGTAATAGACTCCAAAATAGGACCGGGAATCGGTGTGCTTTCGATATCTAAAACCTCTCTAAAGGGAGTCATGGGACTAATCCCTCTCTCCAAGGCAACAGAGGCACTGTCTATTTCGTAATCATCAAGAGTGCTTGGAGTTCGTAGCGCCTCTGTGCCCATCCTGGCGATAGGTGCCAATACCCCGTAGGCTACTAAAGTGTAGGTAGCAGCGAGGTTAGTCAGGTGTCTAAAGCCAGCGTTGATTGTTGAGTCGGGTAACAACAGTTCTAAGTAAGGGGATTCGATTTCCCCGCGTAAACCGTTGAAGCGCCTAAGGGTCTCGTAGTACTCCCTTGTCCGCTCGTTGAGAACCGGAGGAATAGGCAAGCGACCCCTGTTCTTCATGTAAGCGCGAATCTCGTTTTCTCCCATCAAGGGCATAGAAACCTGTCGGGTCATCCTTATGAAATCATCGAAGTCTCTACGGGATTGACCAACGCCTCTAAAACGCTCACCGGGAGCGGTTTGTATTAGCCCTGTCTGGCTTATTAAGTCAGCCATACCAGGGCCTTCTTCTGCGCTCAGGTAAGTTCCGCCAACGACTCGCCCTTCTTCTGCCCCGCTAAACATGCTGCTGATCGCCTGTCGCGTCTCTTCGGGCATGGTGTACGCAGGACCGTACCCGTTTTCGATTATCTGTACTTGTTGGGGGTTTAAATCTTCGATTCTGTTTACTGCATAAGAATCCAGAACCATTCGAAGCGTTTCTGGCGACATTTCGGCCAAGGGTCCGTACCCAAACTCGATGCGACGGACGACTTCGTAGTAAAGCTCTCTTTGTTGCTGCGTCAACCCGCCGAGGTAGATTCCGTAGGGTGTGGGGATACCGGTCTCTGGATTCTCGCTAAGTTGTAGAGCAAGCAGTTGCCCAAAGGCGTCTGGACCGCCTTCTAAGAAACGCCGGACTACACCCATCCGATAAGCACCAGACGGGCTGAAAGCCAGGTTGAAAACTTGAGCATTAGCGTTCTTCTGGAAAGCCCAGAAGGGGAACAGAAGCGACATCCACCAGCTTCGATCTACCTTGCTCATGGTTCCCGCGTAATCAAACAGCGCGTCGATCGTTACCCGGCACGCTGCACGGGGGGATAGTCCCGATTCAATGAGCGTTAGAACAGCGCCTGCTCGTTCTCTCTCGGACCACGCTTCTGCTGTGTCTGTTACAGATTGTAGAAGAACATTGTTTGCAGCTCTTCCTATCTTAGTGGTGCTCTTGGTTACGTCTTGCCTTATGACATCAGCAAGGGCGCGTGTATCGAAAGAGGCGAAGATTCCTTCCTCGACCATAATCTCTCTGATTTGTCGATTGCTGTAAACTCTTTTGCCTAATCGGACGTACCCCTGTGTCCCGTTTAGAACATCGTTTAGATCTACTCGGTACACAGACACCCGCAGTAAGGTAGCTGCTGCGCGAGCCGCTTTGTCTCCGCCCTTCTGTAGGGTTCTACGAAATCTTTCCATAGCACCGGGCTTGAGAACTCCACCGACCTCAAGCAGAGCAAGACCTCTTGACACCCCCGGAAGAACCATAAAGCTCGTCGATGCTACACGTATGCCAGAGACCAAAGCCAACCTAAAGCCCGCTTTGTAAGCCAGTTGACTTATGTGATCTAAGAAGTTCATAAAGAAGTAGCGCTGTCTTAGGAAGACTGCTCCACGAGTCATTCGCAGTTTCATGTACCGAGACATGACACCGAAGGCACCTGTTATGTCTTGTTCCGAAGCGTTGATTCCCAGCTGTCTGAGGTTGCCACTCGGCAGGTCCATACCGCGAGCTAATGCCTCGGATATTCTCTTTCTCGCTGCAGAAGGCAAGAAAGTACCAGCGGCGAGCAGGGGATCTTCCGCCAAAGAAGGATTCAAACCAAACTTTCTAATCAGCTTTTGAACTCCGATGATTTCCCTCGGAGACAGAGGCAACCCTTCCTGCCATCGCAAGAAGTTAGTGTGATCGATTTCAGAGACGGCAAGACCGCGAGCGTGCATGTTCCTAATGACACGTTCTACCTGACCGTGACCCGCGATTAACACAGCTACGCGGTTTCGATTTCCGATGCTTTCTGTAGTAGGACGAGCCCCTGGCTTCGATTTGTAAGCGTTTTCGATTTCATCCAAGAAGTTACGGGCACGGTTTTTCTGGAAAGTCACCATTGCCTCTTCAGCCGTCTTGTCTACAAGAGCACCTGTAGGCATATTGTCGATGACGTTTTTGCCGTTTCTTCTGGTAATCCCCATGTAATAGAGCAACGACTCGGCAAACACGAGTTGCTGTCCACCCGTAGGGTTCGTTGTGATCCCAAGGGCAGTACCAATATCTCTGGTAAAGCTAGTAGATTTAGAAGGATCCATCTGAGCAAAGAGCATTCGAACAGTGTCGTTGTATGCTTTTGCAACCAAGGCATCGTCTAAAGCTACCACAGGTAGTTTCTGCTTATACATTGCCCTGGTAGCTTCGGAGGGGTGGGTAGTTTCTATAAACCTTTCCAACCTTTCTATTAGTTCTGGGCCTCGGAGTTTTTTACCGTTGACGGTAGTAACTTCGATGTCTTCCATTGCTTTTGCAAGTTGTCGAGCTACTGCACCGAAAGAATCGTATCCGCTGGAGAATGCAGATCTACCGCCAAAGCCAAAGTCTACGACCCCGCCGCCCAAGAACTCAGAGACTTTGTCCATATCGTCTTCACGAATCAGACGAATAATGTTTCCGTAAGCCTCTTCGATAACTTTTCCACCGCCAGTGACCTCTGCTCTGACCATGGGTGGCAACCCGCGAAGAGATATTTTACCCAACGCCGCCGGGTCTCCTCCGAAGAAAGTAAATAGAACTGCCTGAGAAAAGCTGCCTGGTTTAACCAAACTTCTGAGTTGCTCAGTAGCAGTAAGCTCTTCGAAAGCAGCCCTTCTGCTCTGTTCGAAAGCTCCCGGTAAGGTTTCCGTCAACGCCTCCGCTCGTTCGGCTTCCAGACGACTCTGAAGAGAAACCAACTCATCCAGGGAGAACTCGTCTTTCCCCGCCGGTCCGTACACTCTTCTTAGAACGGGAGTATCTAATTTGAGAGTAACGTCGGCGCCGGTAAGACCACTACCGGGGTTGGAAACCTGTTTAATCAAGTCGTCTATTTGATCGGCTATTTCTGTTTCGGTAAGCGCTCTTACCCCGCTATCTGACGGCTTAACCAAGCGACGTAGTTCTTCCGATATTCTGGCAGCTACACTAACAGCGCCGAGTTCTGCGTTTACCCCAATAGGTCGATCTCGCGTAGCCTTTCCAAGACCGTCGAACCTGACACCGGGGGCGTTCCTCATGTTAGTAACGAGAGCCCGTCGGAAGTTGCTTATGCCGGAATAGCTCGGGGTCTCGGTCAGCATTCGATCCATAATCGACTTAACTTCTGGAGCTATCTGTATGTCGAGGTTTCTATCTGCCCTCAATCCCACGTATATATCGGCAAGAATCCGTCTGCAGTGTTGGAATACGCTTCTAAGACCCTTGCTGGGCGCGACTTCCCTACCGCCGCGAACGTACCGCTCAAAGCTCTGAGCGAAGATTTGCTCTGCGCGGGCGGCATCTGGCCCGATAAAGTTGGCTCCCCTGACGTCTACGTCGAGTTTGTGAGGAGGTCCTTTGAGGAAAACCAGTAGCTCGTCCAGTTCCTGTGGATCCATATCGCGACGAATCACTTGCCCGATTCCTTGGAGCAGGTCAACGAACGTATCGCTATCGTCGAAAGCGCGGATTACCGCTCTTCCGTCTTCGATGTCGTTAAGCATACGCATCGACAAGCCAGGACCTGTCGGCGGAACAGCAGTAGGAGCAACGGGAGGTACAGGCGGAGCAGTGCTTTGGGTAACACGGGCATCGGAGGGATCAAAGGTGCCTCGGTTGTAGACGGACTTGATCTGCGTAGGCTCAAACACCGCATAAGAAAGCCCGGTGTCGGGCGCATCCGGCATAATTAACCCGTCGTACCCCCGCGCTTGTAACTGGGGTACGATTCTGTTGGCCCAAGCTTTGTGAACCCTTTCGTCCTTTGTGAGGGTCCAAAAGTACATCTCTGCGCCAACATCTCCTTCAGAAGCTCTTTTTGCAGCAGAGATGATTCTCTGAGTATATTTTTCACCTATTTCATTGTACGCGGAGCCAAACTCGGGATCGATTTCCGCAATGGCACGGTACGACTCTCTGTTTCTAAGATCTAAAGGATTTTGTACAGAAAGATAAGAGTCGACCACGTAGTTTTGTTTTACGTCGTCATACACTCCAGCTTCTATCGCATCGTCCCAGGCGTCTTCGTCATACACGTTAACGCCAAGACGATTAAAGGCGTAGTTCTCTGCAACATCTCTGTCTTGCGTAAACCAAAACAAACCGCCTGCTTCTGTTTCTTTGAACTGATCTATATTCGGAACACCACTGCCGTGGTACATGACCAAGGGCTCACCCGCGTCGTCAACGACTTTAGAGTCACCGAACCAGTTCCTAAACTCGGGAGTATCGATGTCTGCCCTTACGGGAGCAGCGCTCTTCTGCACTTCCGGCGGAACATCTGCCCTTGGAGGTGTGTACCGAACAGTACCGTCGGGAAGTTCTGTTTTGTTCCACTCAGACAAGCCCCTACGCAAACGCGCTCTTTCAGATCGGCTTATCTGAGCATTCGGCTTGACCTCGATAGACCGCACAGCGCCTTGATAGAGAGCCTGCTCATTGTGCTTGGCTATAAACTCCGCTGTTCCAAATTGATCATAAGACGCCTGCCATCCGGGTTTTCTTTTACTCAGCTTTCCTTGAAGTCCTGATGACTCAACTTCTACAACAAAACCGCCCCTTCCTTGAGCCAAAGCGAGGGTTGGATCATTAGAAAAGAAAGTTTCTCGGCGCATGTCAACACGGCTTCTGGCACCCGGCAAGAAACTCAGCACCTCGCTGCCGCTAACCTCGCGGTACATAGTTGGGCTGAAGCGGTTTAAATCTCCAAGGTAGTTGTCCTGAACAAGACGAGAGCCGCTGGGCGGTAACGCAGCAGGAGCAGCGGCAGTTTCTGACTCTGATGGAGAAACGTCCTTCCAAGAGCGCGGATCCGTAAGATCGAGATCTTGATCTTCTGGCAGCTGACGAGACCCAGCTTGCTCCCGGAGAGTCCTCTCAACTCCTTGATCAGCTTCTCTCTGAGCTTTAGAGAGATTGGTTATGTTCTGATCCAGGGACTCAGACAGATTTACACACTGCTCTCTAAAATCACGAACTTCGACAGGGAAATAAGGATCGTCTCTATAAACATCGTCAATCCCGGCTATCTCATTACGTAAAGCATCTCTCGTTTTTGTAAAAGAGGAAACAACTTCTTCAGCCGTTTCTTTGTTCTTCCGAAGTTTTTGAAAAGTAACATCTTCAAGCAGGTCAATACCTTCTTCAAGAGCAGTCACTGTGTTAGTGGAAATCAACTCTGAAATAGATGCTTCGACAGCAACAGCGCGTTTTAAGCGGTTAGAAGAAGAAGCGATAGAGTCGGCGGTTTCTGCCCAGCTTGAAGACGTGTATTCGCCGAAACGCAATTCGGGCATCGAACCAGGCGCCATAAACCCTGGTCCGGTAGGGGCATCGCGAGGTCTTGCCGGTATGATCTCGATGTCATCGACACTGGGGGGAGACAAAACTCCCCCGTCTCTCTTGGAAAGAGGGAGTAAGTCTTCTAAGGTATTTTCTAAGATGTCAAGCGCACCGTTTACGTCGTCCAAAAGACCTTCGTTGGGGAAGTTACGTCCTAAGGCTTCTTGGAAGCCGGGAGCATCTCTTCTTTCTCTAAGCGCTCGCAAGCTTACTTCTGACAGTAGAGTGATCTTCTCATTGAGATCTGCATACTCTGCTGTATTTGCTCTGAGCGGGGCTTTAGGATCAGTCGCTTTCCTTGTTAAAGTCCCAATCACGCCTATTAGGGAATTCTCCTGATTTGAGTCTAAAATTAGATCTCGGAGACTGGTGTAACTGTCTTTGCCCAAAAAGGGCTCTAATGGAGAAAGCAGGTTAAAGTCTATACTGCCGCCTAAGACATTATCAACAAAACCCGCACTCAGGGTTTTAGCCTGCTCTTTTGTGTAAAGAGCTTCTTGGTCCCTTATTATATACTGGATGTTATCTACAGATCTTGAAAGGTCTTCTGATATTTCTGCGACTTCAGACGCGCCTACTCGACTCAGTAGTTGTGGAGCCTCTGTTTTAGCAGTAAGAACCTCATCGCTGAGAGCCATTACTCGGTGGAGAACACTAACTTCTGGCTTAGAAAACTTCTTAGCTACAGATCCCAAAAGACTAGCGACCAGCTCTACAAATCTGGTAAAACCATTATGCTCTTGTAGCCCCTTTCTAACCTTCTTTATAGGCATCTCCAGCAGAAACTTTTGAACATAGGAAGAGGTGAGCCCGTAAGTAATAAGCTCTGTAGCTGCCCCGTCTGATCTACCCAAAACACCAGATTCTTGCACGAACGCAGCTCGCTTGTACCGTTCGATTTCTGCTGGCTCCAAGAACTCTTGCCTAAACTTAGGGTCGTACCAAGCGTTTAGTTCTTCTAGGGGCTTGTCGCTCTTGTAGGCCCTTTCCATAGCTTTTGTGGTTAGGTCCGTGGTGACTTTTCTCGCGTAAGAGAGTACGTCCTGCCCTAAATCATCCAATCTCTTGACCGCCTTTTGAGCAGCCACGGTAGGGGGCCTGTTAATTAAACTCACAGTAGCGGAGTGCAAAAGCTCGTGCAGTAAAGTCTCTTCACTCAAACCGCAGACGTCACTAAGACCCCCCGCCCCCTTTACGACTACGTAGCCGTTGCCTCTATGCGCTAAAACCCTCTTGGCTCTTACGGGTCTTACAAAATTATCTATGTCGCTTGAAGGTGCTCCAAAAATACCGCCTGCGCCGGGATGTATCTTTCTTCCCTTAGTAGTAAAGGACAGCATCGAGCGGGACCCAGCGTCTTGGATATAAAAACGCTCGTTAGGCGTTATCTTCTTGAGACGTTGCGCCATCACTCGGGCGGCAGGATGCTCCGCGTGTTTAGACAACCACCCCAACACGGCAAGAGTGCCGCCGCTGTCTGGATTAATTCTAGAATCAAACTGAACTAAGTGATTGTATAAGAACTCTGGGGGATGCCCTTTGTTATCGTTAAAAGGCGTCGAGGGTCCGTCTAACTGGGTCAGTTCCCGTTTAGAAAAACCTAACCGCGAGCCTGTTGTGTACCCAGGCACCCTGTCTGCAGACGGCAACGTTTTCCGAAAGCCTGCTGGAGAGTTTTCTAAAACAGTTCCTACAACCGACGGTTTGGGAGGAGCTACATAATCAGGAGCGTCTACAAAAGCGTCTTCGTCAATAGGCGGTTCTTCGTGAATTAGTCCCCCGCCATCGTCTCCGGAAACACCGTCAACGTCCGCATCTACGTCATCAGCATCAGGTCTTGCGCCGTCTACGTCATCCACAGCATCAGCATCAGGTCTTGCGCCGTCTACGTCATCGACATCGATATCATCAGCATCAGGTCTCGCAGTGGGCCTTGCTCCACCGCCCCCACTGCCTCGTGCCCTGAGCGCTCTACGCATATCTCCTTTGGATTCTATTCTCCCGAAGTTTAACTCCCACCACTCCGATACGGTTCTTTCGTTTTTGGTAGCCCAAGTACGTGCTCTAGCGTCCATGAGACGAGCAAGAACGAGCGACTGTCTACGATCGATGTTCGTAAACACATTACGCATTTCGCTAGAAAAGAACGAGGCTTCGGCGGACAACTCACGATACTGGTCTAAGTCTGCAAACAAGTCCGAGTCGATGAGATTGTCCTTCATCTTCCCTAAACCTAACGGTTTCTTGAGTATAGAGGCCCAACCGTGTGTTTCTGTATAAACTAGGTACATAGCCCCAATACGGGCTTCTTGGTTAGTTTTTACAGCTTGCATCGCTTTGTTAAGCGCTATTCTCTGCTGTTTGATTATATCAGCAGGATCTAACCCCTTAAGATTAAGTCTATTACGCAGTCGGATTACATCGTTCTGCGCCCCGAGAAGTTCGTCCTTTATCGTCTTTCGAATGTCTCTATTTCGTTTAAGGAGCTTTATTTCCTCAGGAGATATGGTGTCTCCCATCCTAACTAAGAACTTAGCCAGCGACTCACTGGATCTCTGTCTTGGGTCTCTAGCAATCGAAGCGACTTGACTTCTTACAAACTCTTGTGTATCTCTTCGCCACTGCTTGGGATCTCTAAGCAAGTCTTCTACGGTGTTAGACAGGCGTTCAGCAATAAGAGTGCTTTCTCCCTCGTCTGCGATACCAATCAAAAGCTCGTCGATTCTGTCTCTAAATGGCGCAAGAACACGATTCGCCTGAGGAGCATACTGAGTCCAAGTCACAACAGTACCAGCGTCTAGCTTATCAAGCTCATCTTGGACGACTTGTCGTTGATAATGAAAGTCGTCAATCGTACTGTTGTAGCCTCGGGTGTAGAGAGGCTGGGATACGGGTTCCCTGGCAGTGCGTGTCGTGCCAGGTGCAACTCCCTCTACTTCTACTTCTCCAGTAAGACGAGACCGTTCTCTTCTTAGTTCTGGAGCAAGATTGACCTCAAGCTCTCCTGCTTTTCCAGGCAACTGCGCTGCAAGGCTCCTATCCGCGATGTCAGGATTCATACCCTTCATCAGTTCGGTAAGATCGGTCTGATACGAGTCCACGCGATCGATAAGAATGGGATACTTAACCGCCATTTCTCGCTCAATACGAGCAAACTGCTCAGACGCTTCTAAAGTAGTGCCTGCTTCTTTGTAAGCCTCTAACAATCGCTCTATGTCTCGCGTAAAGCCAGGGGCTTCTCTGGCTACCATCGCTACCCGCGCCGCACCTCGGGCCCCAGCCCCGAACAGGGCGGCTCCCACAAGGGCGTCGGGAGCAAGTATATCAACTGCCAAACCAGTAAGATAAGCAGTGCTAGTCCAAAAGGTTCCCCAGTTTCTCTGCTCTGCCGACTCTCCGAAGTAGTCCATTGCTTGGATACCTTCGGCAACACCGATTCTTGCTCCTCGCATCCCGCCGTACTTAATCGCACCAAGGAGAGCAGACTTTGGAGCATCGATAGCTCTGAACAACGTATCCAAAGCGCCCGCCTGTCGGAGCACGAAAGTTCTACCGCCGCCGCGCCTATGAACTCCGATAACTTCGATTCGCGGAGAGAAAGCCTGTAACCAAGAAGTATCTCCTGCTCCGTAATCGTATCCTAGCGCGTCGATTCGCTCCCTTCGAAGGAAGATCGGCATCGTCCAAAGCCCGACGGTTTTGAGAGAAGCCAACTCAGCCATGATCTGATTGCTGTACTGTATATATACAGCGTCTCGTTGATCGCCGGTAGAGTCAGAGTTGTCACGGCGATACGCACTCATCAAGTCGTCGATACGACTCCTGAAGTAATCCTCACCGCCTAACTGATTGCTTTCGAAATCCCGAACGTACTGAGCCACCGTCGGGTCTGACATAAGCTCTTGGCTTCTAAGCGTGGCAGCGGTGTAAGAACTGTCTCCTTCAATAGAAAGGCTTTCCACGTCCGCCATGTCCGTACCGAAGATACTGGACGTCTCATCGTCAAAGACGTAGTTGTCCTCTGCCAAATACCCAGGAAGCTCTATTCCACGTTCTCTAAACTCTTCTACCAGCCGCTCTTCTGCAAACTCCTGCCTCTGAAAAGAAACTCGCTCTTCTGGAGTTCCCATCAGCGGATTGTACCGTCTCGTAGTTTCCAAAACCTCTGAAGACTCTCTGTTTTGGTAAGCTACTTGGTCAATCATCCCGTCGAGAGGGACACCAAAACCGACTGCTCTTTCTCTGTATTCGGACACCGACATGTCCAAAGACTCTGCGTGGTTTTGAAGAACGGAAGACGGCGTGTCGTATGTCCTTAGTCCTTCGGCTAACGAGTCTCTTCCCGTTTGTACGCGAGCAAGAAGACGTTCTACGTCTAGAAGCTCGTATTCTTCTTGCTCGTCTCTGACTGCCTGAGATTCTGCTTGGTTTCTATCTAATACGTCTTGGGTCTGTTCGATGACTAACTTAGCCACATCGCTTTCGGCAGCGCGTTCGGGATCTATCCCCGCCAGTTCGTACATTTCTCGACCAGTACCGGCTAAAAGAGCAGCTTGTCGCTCTGCGGCCTCCCGTATCTGTCTTTCCCTAAGGGTTTCCTCTGGTTCTTCTGCTTCTTCCTCATCAGCAAGTTGGTTAATTTCTTCCTCTTCTTCTATTTCAGGATCAAGCATCAGTCTGCCTCTACCGGTATTAAACGAGGATCTGGAGTAACCTGTCGCACTGCTTCTCTGCCCTCCTGCATCACAAGTCGTTCTCCTTGGGTTCCTCCCCAAAAACGCACTGCCCTAGCTTCTCCTCGCCTGCCTCGGTTAAGTTGTTCCGTTATAGAATCAGTAAGATCTAAAATAGGTCGAATGCTTTCGTCAGAGTAATCCATCCACAAACCTAAAGCCTCGTTCCAACGATAAGGTCTAATAGATTGCTCTATTGACCGATACAAGCTGGCTTCAAGGTTAGGATTAATAGAAAATGTTCGGCGAAGAGCCTCGGGGAGGCTTTCAGCATCGCCAGACCCCGGAACACTGTAAAGGCGCTCTCTCACCATATTACGCAACTGCTCGGGTGATTGATCTCTGGTAAAGTCAAAAGTAAAATCCGTATCGTGCCCTCGCCCATCATCTGACATTACTCTGTCCGAAACCGTTATTTCAAAACTCCTAGGTTCTCGTTGACGCTCTGCGTTGCTCAATTGTCGGGCTGTAGTCCTAAGCTCGCTCCTATTTCTAATAATCTCATCAAGTCGTTGAGCGCGACCGTCTTGTATAGTAAGAATCTCTGCCATGTCTAACTTTGCTTGCAACCTTGCAAGGAGTTGATCGTCGAAGTTTTCGGTTTCGGTAGACGCTCTATATTGGGACGGAGACTCTTGTCTTGCCGCTATCTCCTCATTCAAACGTGTTTGCACGTCTTCAAGCTCGGCTTGTGCCTCTTGTAAATCGATAGCCAACCGCCCGCGCTGCTCCACGTCCGTAGAGGCACTGTTTACGGCTTCAGATAATTGCTCTACTTCTCTGGAAAGCTCGGCATGTTCTATCTGCAAACCGCCTAAGCGACTTGCATTAAAACCCGAAGAATCTCCGGGCTCTTGAGAAGAGCTATCTGTTTCAAAAAAGCTGCTTATCACAAAAGTACTCTCGTAAGTCAACAAGTAGTTGATAGCGCGAACTGAAGTTGCTGTAAGCGCCTCACCGCCCAACTCAGGGTCTAACATAGCGTTTACAAACTCAACAGAGTTTGGGTTGGTCGAAATACCCCTTTCTACTACGGAAGCAAAGCGCTCTCTATAAGCTGCTACTTCTTCGGAAGTAATTCCCGTTATCTCCTGCCAACCTTGAAGAAGCTCAGGAGTAGGTTCCAAGGCGATCTCTTCGCCATCTTCCGAAGTGCCTTTAAATAGTTCAGAAACTTCGTAGTACGTGTAGCCCGTAGCTCGGGTTACTCCCTCTCCGGCTAACGCCTCCTCTTCTTGGCGTCTAAGCCGTTCTAACTGGTTTCGTTGTATTTCTCCGCGCATTTGACGTTCTAAAGTAGCTGCTCGTCGAGCAGCTAAATCGTAAAGATAATACAGATCTCCGGCGAGCGTTGTGACCATCTGGCCCTCTTCGCCGACAGGATAAGTTATCGGCATGTTCCGCCAGGTTTGATCCTCGCTCTCAAAAGGGTTTACGTTTCCAAAACCCACCTCCGTCCGAGGAACCATAAACCCACTCCGTTCCCACGGAAGAGTACCAGGGTCAATAATAGGATTACCGTTTTCGTCCAATAGAATAAAACCCTGCGGTACTGCTTCAGGACGGAAAAGGGAGGAAAAATCTCCCGGATAAGCGGGGTCCCCAGCACTGCCGGGAGTAGAGCCTAAATCCAATATCGACATAAGCCAGGAGTCACTCGCCGAGGTCCCTGGGACGAAAGGTCGATTTACAGACTCACTAGCCTCTCCGATAAGACCTGCTGCCTCATATTCCGCAAAACGAGGATCGTCTGAGTTTATTGTCAAGAACCAACCACCTATGTTTCTCCACCCATCAAGCTGGCTCTGCCTTTCCTGTACAATTCGGTCGTTAAAACGATCTCTAACGTCCCTGTCGCTGGATCTCTCGCTCGCTCCCGCTTGGGCCATTCCAATAGCCGTAGTTTGATCGCCTTGACCATACACTTGAAAGTTTGGCGTTTCTACAATCCAATTGTACCAGTCCCTAAAGCTCTGAGAAATGCTGGGGTTTTGAGAATTTACAAGCTCGCCTAACGACAACCCCCGCTCTGTAGTGTCTGTTATAAGGGAGTAATTTGCGCCTTCTTCTACACCTTCGGGAACCGCTGAAGAAAGGATATAGGGAATAGACATCCCGTATGCTGCGGACTTTGCACACAAGAATAAGAAGTGACCAGTCTCGTCCCCGAGACCCCCGTAGGCAACTTGTTCTTGTCCACTCGCAAACCTCCAAGCGCTAAAATCAAAAGCTCTGGGATTTACAACTCTCAAATCCTCCTCTGCAGGAGCTTGAAACGAATTCGTTTCATCTAAAAAGCGATGGTCGTAACCGGGATAGACTGCAGCGTTGTAAATATCTCCAGAACCAAAAGAGTGTCGGCTACGCGAGTCACCGGCAAAGGTCTCACCTAATCTAAGATTACTATACGGTGCTTGATAATCTACGGGAACTTCTCGACCTGTTAAGCGAGAGCTTAGATCTATTTCGTCCGCCTCTCGGGTCGCTAATTCTAAAATTTCTAAACGAGTAACGTTTCGATCTCTTAGTGTTTCTTGAGCTTCAGTAAGAGGAGCATTCCGTAAATCTTCCGCTGCGGTAAAGAACTCTTCCACAGGGTCTTGTCCCTCAATGACCTCTTCCAGTGCTCCCATCGGAGTATTGGGATCTTCCAGAAGGTCTGGTCCAGTGTCTTGCAGCACAGGCATAGAAACTTCGTCGCTGGGAGGAGATATCTCCACTTCGCTCAACACCTGTTGTTTGGCTTCTTCCTCCTCTCGCTGTCGATCTCTTCTTGTTCTAAAAAGACTCCGGTCCTCTCTGTCTCTGAGAGAGTTAATTGCTTCTGCTAATTTCTCTGCAAAAGTAGGTTGCTCTTGCTCTTGCTCAACCACCATTTCGCCCGGTTCGTTTGGATCTAACACTGGCGCTGGCGCTATTGCTCCTCCGCCGAGTAAAGCAAAGCCGCCGCCACGGGATGCAGTGTCTTCGGGAGCACCGCCGCCAGATGGCGTTGAAGCACC
>TARA_R110002074_G_scaffold48920_2_pt1 | contig 19534 bp, 25 predicted proteins | sample TARA_R110002074 | Tara Oceans TARA_R110002074 (sample SAMEA4397215) | marine metagenome | biome: Polar Biome; feature: [MIX] marine epipelagic wind mixed layer (ENVO:01000061); material: water (ENVO:00002006), including particulate matter (ENVO:01000060) such as... | depth 10-100 m | reverse complement strand
TTTTGCAATCTCAGGATTCTGTGCATCAAATTCAAATTCTTCTTCACCTGTTCTTTCTGGCGGTCCAGTCGGTAATGGTGGAATCAATCCTGCCGCCTCAATCTCTTTATATTTTGGATCATCAAGGCCGATAGACAATTCTTCTCCATCTTCCCTAGTTAATCTTAAGCCGATAGCTTTAGGAGGCTGTCCAGCAAATTCTCGACGGATCTTAGTATTATCAGTTGACCAACGCATGGGTTTCGAAAAGTCCCTTTCACCCATCTCGGAATCGATTCCTACTGGCATACCTCTTAGTTCTGCCAATGCTTGTTCTAGTGTACCAGCTTCTTGAGCTTTCTGTAAGTATTCTCCTAACGCGTTATAACCTTCTTGCTGTTGTTCGCCGTACTTATTATCAATCATCTCACGAATGGATCCAAGTATGCTAGGGCCAAACTTATCTCTCTGTATCTCTCTGGTTCTGCCAATCGTATCAGGTGCAGTTTTAAGTGTAGCCTCTAGATCTAATACTTCATCATCTATTCTTTCAACTTGTGTTTGCTCTGTATATACCCAAGGATTAAAACCTTGACCATCTTTACCTTCCAGTCGTTCTAACGCTGTAGTGCCGTATGCTCCTAATGCTTTCTTCCCTTTACGAGAAGTCACTGATTTTCTATCGGAACCACTTCCACCAGCAGCTAATTCTGATTTCTGTCTCTTATAGCGCTTGGCGACATCTTTACCAGTATTACTTCCTTCAAATTCTGCGATAGCATCTTGCTCTGCTACTGTTGCAGCAGCTTCCTTTGTAAGGGTTGCGTCGGCATTCATCCTTTCATTCATTAATGACTGAGCCCTTAACTGTACAGCAAAGTATGCTGACTGATCCTGACTGTTCTCATCTCTACCAAGATCGCCTACTGATCTATAAATTTCTAAGGCACCTGACCTAGCATCAGCGGTTGGTGCGCCTTCCATTGCTTTCTGAACTTGTGCTCTAATAGCTTGTGACTTAGCGCCTGCGCCTCTGCCTCCAAAGCTACCACCACCGCCTGTAGTTGTCGTGGATGACCACATATTACCAGACGAAGCATTCCATTCTTCCCGCTTCTGGGTTTGTAAGTTGTGATGCTTGTACATGCTATCATAACGCTGAGGGATACCTTGTATAATATTTGCCCTAGCATCCTTAAGCATAAGAATTTCTTCATTAACTTTTTTATTGTGTGCTTCTATACCTTGCGCTTCAAGTTCTGCTTGACGCCATGACATGTCCCACCAACGGGATCGTGCACCCATATAGTTACTGGCATACTTCTGTCCAGTAGTTCCTTCACCCATCTTAGTTTCTAATGGGTTGAAGTTATCGTCAAGAAAGGAAATGTTATAAACATTCTCACTAACCGGTGTTATAATTGCCATTACTATTTCCCTCCTAATGAACCAAGCGTACTAAAAAATAATTCTCTCAATGAACCATTCCCCATTACATTCTTTGCGAAAAGACTTGCCTCGCCTTCTTTTAAACCAAACTTCTCTTCTAATGCTTTACCTTGTTTCTTAGCTTCAATTTCTGATGCCATCTCACCTTGCTGCCTCTCAGTACTTTCACTAGTAAGGAAATCATTAAAATCATCTCTGAACCCCTGTGACGCTGCTGCACTAGCTTCTTGCTGATCAGCTTCTCGTTTAGATACATTTGCTAGACGAGCCCAGTATTCTGATTCCTCTTTCATCTTCCTATTTAAATCTGCTTCTGCTACATCTATTCCCAACTTACCAACAGATCTCATCCGTTGTTCTTCGGCCTCTACCTGTTTGCCAAATGCTGTGCCTGCTCCTTGGTATGTTGATGCTAATTGCGATTCTCTCATTTGTTTTGCTACATCTTGTTCTGCTGTAATAGCATCTCTACCAGAAGCCATTAGATAAGCTTTCTCATCATCAGACAATCCTAATGTATTCTCTTCCATTCTTCGCTTTAGTTCTAGTAATCTTTTTTCTTCTGCTATATCGTATTCAGTTCTATTGGCTTTACTTTCCTTCGCGCCTCTGACAGCACCAACTATGCCACCTAATCCTGCGCCTACTGCTGTACCTATACCGGGAGCAAAGTAACTACCGAGCATTGCGCCCGAACCTGCACCTTCTAGTGCGCCACTTGCAGATGCGCTTTTACTGTATTGATCATAATCTATTGCCATTTTAGTTCCTCACTAATATACGATTTGTTAAGTAATGTTGCTGCCAACATATTCCACTTCTAATGTAGCATTAGTACATTCGATAAAACATTCAGGATGATGCGCATCGTAAACCACACCCCACTTGTAAGTCCCTGCTGCTAACACTTTGGTGTATACCATAGGGTATTGACGACGATAATATGGATCATATATATTCGCACCATAGCCGTCACCTGCTGCGCCATCCCTCATAGGATCCTGTACTACTGGCCCTTGCCAGCTTGATGTTGTACCTCCTCCCGATGAGAATGAACATTCATCATAGAAGTATCCTTTTGATTGGAATGCTTCTGTTGTTAGTCCACCATCATCTGTCATATACAAGAATGTAGTGTATAAATGTTCTGGATATACTGATGTATTCAATACATACTTATTGACTGCTGGTGGGATCCTTACACTTAAAAAACATCGATAAGTAACCAACCCTCTTTGCTCTAAAGTAAATTCTTTCATAGTTCCAACTAGATGTCCTATCTGGGAAGCTATCATTGTATCGGGTGGTGCACTTGCTCCAGTGGCTTGGTTTGCCCATGCACCTGTAACTTCTTGTTTACTTGTGTTACTGAACGCAGTAAAGTTTCTGGGCTCTACATCTTTAAAACTTCCCCAACTATCACCGCATGTAAACTGATGATCATTTCCTGCTACTAAACTAATCTCGCCTTTGACTATCTCTGGTGTATCTACTGAATCATCAGGGATATCTGCGGATACAATACCTAGATCTATGTATCGTCTAGCATCCTCAAAGTTTTCCATAAGGTTTTCCGCAATCGCATCTTGCCCATTTGTTATAGCGTTTTGTTTTGCGTATGCCATACTATGCTCCTATTATGCGCATATCTTGCGTCCAGTTTTCTAGGCGGATAGTATGATCACTATCTTCTAACTTGACTTGTGCGCGGATCCCTGTTATTGTTGTAGTACCAGAGAATATCTCACAGAAGGTAATACCATATCTACGGAAGCCATTGATGGGTTCTGAATTACCAGAACCTCTATTCGTGCCGACACTATTCCTAGTATCGAATCCCAAGTCTACCCATGTAGATCCACCGGTCTGATATTGTAACTTAATCCACCAATAATCCTCACCTGACTTACCATCTAATCCTTTTGCCTCTGGGTATGCCACTATATTAAAGTGATATCTTAATACATCTCCAGCATTTACTGTTACTGCTGAAAATGTTTGTTCTGTTGAACCACTACCTCCGTGTGCTATGGTAGCATAACTTTCGCTAGTATAAGCTGTCTGTGTATTATTAATATTTGTTCTGCTTGTTCTATGTTGTACCAATGGTTTATCAGACCACTTGATATGCTTGGTAGTTACCCATTCAGTCCTAGTATTATCTGATACTATCGATGCTGACTGCGTAGCCAAGTCATCAAAATAATTATCTACTGAATCACCACTGTTAGATGGTGCGCCTTCTTTCTCTGCGTTGTATTTTAAAGTACCCATTATCTAAATTGATTCCTTGCCCATAGGAATAATCCTGAGCATATATATTGTTGATAAGCATCGTTCGTTGCCGAACCTGACGCCACAGCGCCATCAAAAAACACTAACTGATCTGCCATCCATTTAACTTCAATGCTAGTAAATTCAGTTCCTATCGGTGTGCTAAACGGAATGTCTACTGTGTATGATCCATTATTAAGTTCTCCAGACCTACCACATAATATACCATTTACAAATACACCTAGCTCATGCCAGTTGCTTTGGCCCATATTAAATTCTGAGCCAATGTTTCCGCCCTCACCAAACTGATCTCTCGCTCTACCTGATCGTCTCTCAACGCTAGCAGTAACCCCACCAAATATCATTCCTTCCTGCGCATTAAACTTAAGACGCGATCCTTCTGTTACTGGTGATACTGGAAATGAATTCCATTTAGCATTCCAGTTATCTGTTGAAAAGTTTGTGGCATAAACTGCTGTACCAAATTCAGTACTATCTAAGCCAGCCGTATTATCAATGTCCCATACCGCTGTATGATATGATTGTGTAGGCATATAACTAGACTTAGTATCTACACCATAAGCGTCATCACTATAAACTGGATCTGCTAGATCTGCATGCATTACTGAATCAAGTGGCATATTGTGTTGATCTAACTTACCATTAAACTGTGCTGCGACAGCATTAGCAGGTTCATTAAAATGTTCTGCTTTAAACTGATCTCTTGTCTTCGATGTTTTAACTGTCCATGTTCTAGCCACTTCCGCCCCTCCGTGTAATCACTTTCTGTCCTGATGTGCTGTATTCTATTTGATAACTTATTATTTGGAAGTGGTTAGCGCTCTTTAGAAAAAATCTAAATGACCCTATGTTTCCTGTATGTACATCAAACCTAACCCTACAAATCTGTGGGCCTGACCATTTGTTTCCCCACTTAGCTTGATTCTTTATATCATTGTTGCCATCATACCATGCTGGTTCACTACCTGTAGTTAGGTATTGTTCTACCAACATTGGTGACGCTGTACCACCAGCCGTTTCATCAAATGCGTAATCACTTTCGTAGTTTAATGTAAGATCATTATAACCAAATGTCACCATATCAATCTCAACTGAATGAATTCTTTTCTTAATTGAATCATCACCCATGTCATCCCAAGCTGATGTATACAAACAATTATTTGTAGCCTTAGCGTGTGGTGCGTAGTTGTATGATACATTACCTTGACTGGTACCTGTAAAGGTTAGGTCATCGCCCCACGCATCGTAAGCAGACCACACCTGTAGCCCAAATCCGGGATATGCATTAAAGTTCGCATCGGATGGAAAAGGGTGAGGATAGTTGGGATAAGTCCCAATAACTATCCACCCTTCTGGGTTTGTATCCAGTTGTGTGAACCACATCGAATGCCCGCCGGTCGAGCCTATTGTTTGCGGTGGTAAGTTTCTCAATGACCAAGCCCCAGTCAATGAATGGAAGACAGCCCCCCGACTATTCTCAGTCTGTCCATCAACAGGATAATGTACCCAGTATTCTTTCTCTCTAGAAGAATAACATGCCGTCGCTCTAGGCAACGCCCCCTCAGTCATTCTCCTCCATTCTTTATGCAGGTTACCAGATATCGGTTGAAGACCGCTCTGAACCAAACCAGCACCAGACTGCCCCCCAGTCATCGCATAAACACCATCAATGGTGAGAAAGAATAATCCGACAGTAGGTATTTCTTTTATTGTATTTGTAGCAGTCGTACCGACTTGGCCACTGATAGTTCCGATAGTATATTCATCATCAGCTATAGCTGAGATAACTTCTATTGCTTTCTCACGGAACACTATTAAACTATTGTAGTATGGCACCAGTGCTGTAATAGCACCGCCAGCCTTAGCACCTACATCAAAGAATCTAAATCTTGAAAACTGCTCTGGCTTATAACGATCTGAATATCTCAGTTCTGTATTGTTGCCATCCCATCCAGCTACCCACAAACATCCGTTCCATGATGCTGATACCTTAAATGAACTAGGAATAATAACACTAGCATTAGCGTCTGGTGCTGTTGATAACAGCGTAGCGTCAGGGATCATGTCCCAGTAACTAGTAGTGACATTATCGTCGATCTGTTTTAGAAAATAAAATGATTCATCATTTGCATCTAAGTCAATATTCTTTGTTCTATAAATTCTACGAGCGACTACATTATCGCCACCTGTACCGATTTCCCCTAGGAAAACACAGAACCTTTTTTGTTTTTGTAATGCTACAGCATTATCGATCTTCCAAGTAACTGCTTCTTCATCTGAATATGGGCTCTCGCTACCACTATCAGTAACATAAGTTACCTTATAACGATAGTGTGCTGTCCCATTACCCAACACCGGTCCAAGGCCTAGTGTAGTATAATCAAATGTATTACTACTATGATTGACACCTGTACCACCTTCTTGCCATCCAGTAGTAGGAATAGCTAAACCTGTAGCTCCGCCCTCAATATCATTAGGGCTATCGATCCATCTAGGATCTACCTTGTATGCAATTGGCGCATTTGGTGGTTGTGTAAAGTGAAATTGTGAAGTCTTTTCTCTGCCCCAAAACTTAATAGGTACATCATGTCCATTGTGTACTACAGCAAATCTACCAAACGGCGTTAGCTGTGTTCCTGCTTCATTGGCGCTAGGTAAATATCTATTCGTACCTAGTACAACTTCTGCCTTCGTAGATGATCCTTCATTACCATATTGATAAACAAGCTTTCCATTTCTCTCAAATAAATAATAAACTTCAGCACCATTGTGCCGTGACCATACTTTTAAAAATCTACATGGGTGTTTAGCATCGCCTACACCACCAGTAAAAGTGTATGCTCCATTATCTGGAAGCATATGCAGCGGTTCCCAACCACGATCATTACACCAACCCAAGCCAGTATCCTCAACCCGAAGGTTGCGAATATCTGATGCCTTGTCGGGGGTAACTTTAAATCGTTGATCAACACCACCAGCCAACCTTTCCGGTATGGTTTGTGTCTTCATTAGTTTAGTTTCCTGAGAGAATTGTAGTCGTACTGAATACCTGTACTATCTAAACCAAACTGACCTCTCTGCCAGAACACATCTGTTCTATCAATATATCTTTTTTCTAATTCATGCATTGACTTTTCAATCTTCATCTCATACATCTGAGCCATCTGCATGTTCCCGCTCTTAACGAAAATGTTTCCTAGTGCCCTATAAGTAATAAGGTTGTGGAATTCGTAAGGCATCTCTGGACTATCTGTGCTGTTGCACAATGGCAGTGGCTTCTGTAAGTATCTTAGTTCATACTGACGGAACTTCCTGTGATGTAAGGCAGCCATAGCTACGCCTGCTGCTGCATCCTCGTATTCTTTCTCAAAACCTTGTGGCCTAGGATAAGGACGGAACCTTAAGTGCTGTCCGTCAATCTCTCTGTACCTTGGCGATCCTTGCCATATCTGTTGTATATGCTGTACTATAAATGTAGATACTGTATCTGCTGCCATCAACGGCAAGTGGTCATCTCTGTTCTTAACTAAACCAGCTTGTCTTACTTGTCTCCAACAAGGCAAACCTTTTCTCTCACCACTGGTGTGGTTAAAGTTACTATTATAATATAATACTTTTTTATAACCTTCTAGCGGTGTTTTATAAACATCGTGTATAGCATTATATCCGGGTGACATGACATCTCTATCATCCCAAGTAGCCATATTCAAAGTAATTCTTGGTGTAGTGCCACCCTCTGCTGCTAGTGTTTTAACTGTCTGTGGTTCCGACAAAGGACCAACAACACCTTCATACACAAATGCCCAAGCAAATTCAATATACCAGTTGTTTGGTAATGGTGCTGAATTCGCATCAGTAGTATTAATAATCGTAGCAGGTTTCCATTGCCATGCTGCATCAATATCTATAGGTGGTACCAAAATATATGCTTCTGAAAAGTCAGAAGTATAATCTCTTCGCAAGTCTAATTCATAATCTCTGCGGGCAACAACTGATGTTTTCTTACCGTATAATGGTCTGTGTGCAGATCCTCCTGCTGAATGAACAGGCGCATCCGTATGTGCCATGTCCAACACTTCAATACAATCTTCAGGCAAATTATAAAACCTGTGAGCAATGTTCCAAGTTAGATCAGTTGCATTAGTTGTACCTCTAAATGGTTCTCTTAAACGGATCTCGGTACCGCTTAGAACTTGATCGATGGTATAATCTCTTCCTTCGTATTGGAATATCTGACCTTCCCAATCTCTTCCATTTTCTAAAAATTCTGGTATGGCTGCTGAAAATACAACCCGCCTACGCCCATCTAGTATGTTAGCACTAGGTCGCACACCATTTGATTTTAAGTCTGGCCATATGTCAATCATTGCCAGCTTCTGTGCGAATGTCCAACGCTTATCAGTGTATACCTCGTTGTAAGCATCGTTAATAATATTATCTAGATCATCCAGATATGATTGAACTTCTGGATTGTAATCAGTAATGTTCTTTACTTTATTTCTTAATTCTTTTAAGTTCATTCTACTAAATTCCCTGTGATAACAAAAGGCACCCCTCCCTCGAAAGAAAGAGGTGCCTTATTTTTTTAGCTTCTTAGCTGTCTGAGCCAAGTCCGAAGACAAAGACATCTGCAAAGTTACCAGCAGCAGCTTCAAGTGACACACCGCAAGGTGGTGCAATATCAGCAGCAACGATAGCTACAGCTTGTCCAGCAGCAGTATTGTCAACAACAAGTGCTAGTCCCGCAGCATTAACGGCGTTAGCCACTGATGCTCCTTCGACATACCCTCGTGTAACAACATCAACCTGTCCGCCTGCAACGCCCGTAGTGATAGCGACACCCACAACAAGTGGGTTGCCAGTAGCAACAGCAGCAGCTTCCACTACTGTAATTGCCCTAGCACTATGGGTTTGACCCGTATCAAGTGCGACCCAATCACCAATAGTGATTGCAGCGCTACAATGAAAGCGTTTAACCGTACGACGATCTAACGCAGATGGCGTGTCAACAGTGTTACCGAAGACATCCTTAGAAGTTTTTTCTAAATATGATAATCCTGAGCGTCCCATTAGAATGCCTCCCCGTTAAACAGCAATGCTTGTGAACCGATATGGTCAGCGATAAGCTGGCCTTTCCAGTACAAGGTTGCTGCTCTGGCAGTAGTACCAGAGATGTGTTCGAAGTCAGAAACAGCAAAGTCAGCATCTGGATGTTGAATCAGTTTAATTCCATCAAAGTTGAGGAAGTAAGCTGTTGCAGCATTACCAGCGCCATTCACTGTTGCGTCAGGCATAGCCAAATCGGCTTCGACTGGAGCGCCAGCAAACATCAGTGCCATACGACCACCATCAAGTGATTTCTCATCGATGTATCGCTCTTGTGCAAAGAGGCTACGCTTATAGTTAGCGAAGCCAGCCTCTGACATAAGGACACAATCGATCTCACCCATGGGGGAACGACTGTTTGTTTCTGTCCACATTTGGTGCATACCTCTCATACCGTTAGTGCCGAAAGCACCAGCAGCATTGAACTGACGGTTATACCAACCCTGAACATCAACAACTGACTTCTGAATACCACCAACGGTATTAGTCTGTGTCGCAGGTGCCGGAGCACCTTGTTCTAGGATTCCTGTTGTATAAGCGGCTGGAACACCATTTAGACTGTTAAGGTCACCAAGCACGGAACTGTTCCCTGCTAGGATCTGTGTATTGATTTCTCGGCGGAGCATCCCCATTACCGAGCGCATGCGTGCCTCAACGATTTTCACGATTGCCTTTTCTGATTGATTCTCAAGTTCTTCTTTCTTCGTAATAACGATAGGCGCGCCGAAGTCGGCCCAGCTATAGATAGCTGGCTCCATAACATCATTGACTGCCAAAGATAGAGGCTCATATCCAGTAGGAAATGCAGTGATAGAACTGTGTTCTGCAACTGCCAGAGGACGCTGAATTTTAATTCCGCCGTCTTCTGTCTCGATTCCACCTGCGCGTTTACAGTGATCGAGGAATGCTACCTTCTGGAATAGCTCGTCTACTTCGCCATCACGAATACTAAATAGTGTACTTGATAATAGTTCATTTGATATAGCCATTATTTTTCTCCTTTATATTTTTAGATAATATAGCTTATTAGATAATTAAAATCTAAGTATTAGATTTTGTTTTGTACTTCCTGAAACTTCGAATTGTCCATTATATGGGTTGTTTTTCTCAGGTGTTCCCCAGAAGATATCTGACTTGTCTGCTCGCAGGGTCGCATACAGGGCGGGAAAACTTGCCCCTTCATAAATAGTTGGTTTTGTTAAATCGTTGTAACAGATACTACCAGCCATCTGTGTAACAATATTCAATTTCATCTTCATAATAATTTTCTCCATAGTGTTGTTCTTGGTTCATGTCATACATATACCATAGTAGTTTACCTGATGCGACAAACATAATCATCGCAAAAGGTAATAGCAGACCAAATCCTAATGAATAAGATCCGCCTTGGTTCATTTGTTGTCTCTGTGCCATTGGTAAGCTGACCATGCATCACGGAACTTTGGTACTGATGTCTTGCCGATATTAGATCCAGCGCCGACATTAGTCCATGCCATCTTCTTTCTTTCTTGAGAAAGGTTCTTCTCATTCTGAAGTGTAGCAAGTTTGCTTTGACTTAGTTTAGCTTTAGTAATGTAGTAAGCATCTTCTAGTTTTAATTCAGGCCTAGCTTGAAGTAACTTAGCTGTCTCCATACGGATATCAGGATCTGTTAGATCAGGATTGTCTCGTTTAAATGTTTCCAGTGCCATGCGTCTTCGTTCAACTACTAGCTCTTCTTGCATAGGTGATATCATCTCCTGCATAAGTTTAGCTGCTTCCATCTGAATTTGTTTCTTCATACCATCATCACTAAATACATCGTGTGGTACTTCAGGTTCTGCTGCTAGTTGCTTAACTTGTTCTGCGAACTTACCGCTGTATAGCGCTTGTTTTTCAAGTGCCAGTGCTGCTCGCTCTGCATCTAGTGCCTTACGGTTCTCCGATAGGGCCTGTGTCTTTCGGGTTGTCATCGCTCTAAGGTTAGCTATTAGCTTTCTACCATTCTCAGGTAGATGCCGCAAGATCTCATTATAGTCTGGCAATCCTTTATGTGTCTGTGACATAATGTCATCAGCCGAAAATTCAGCCTTGAGGAATTCGTCTAAGTCGAAGTTCTCCAAGAAATCGTTTGTAATGCCCTCAGCGGGGGCTTCTGCTGCTTCTACGGGTTCAGAGGTGTCTGCTACCGTTTGCGGTGCTTCAGAGGCTTCTAGAGGTGTCTCAGTGCTTTCTGTTGCAACATCATTGGTGGCGGCTTCCATACCGGTCGCTGTTGTTGTTTCTTCCATATTAATATTTTCCTTTAATTATTATCGTCTGCTCTTCGACCCCGAACACTTCCACTTCTTACGAGACAGATTGTTAGGGGTATTCGGATCATTTTGTTTCTTCTTCGATAAGCCTTTCTTGATCCCTGCGGATCTGGCGCAGTAACTATCGCCCTTCTTTGTGGAAGGTTGAATACGCTTCTTACCTTTTTTATTTTTAGAGCCAGCTTGGCCGTATGAAATTTTCTTAGTTCTACCAGTCTTTTTATTTTTTACAACTTTGGTAAATCGTTTGCCTTTAGCAGGCGTTGTTTTTTTCTTACGCATAGCCATCTCTAGTTACATTCTTCCCATAAACAAATCGTCTATGGTTTCGTCTGCACCTTCTGGCATAGGGGTACGCTCTGGATCCATGGTTGGTTCCTCGGTCATCTCCTCTTCCATTCCTTCCTCTGTCGGTGCTGATTCAGACAGGAACTTTTTAAATTTCTTATCACGGACAACTGAACCCAGTTTTCCTGCAAGAATTTTAATTGATGAATCATCAGTGATGTCTTCCATAGTAAATGTGGAATCCTCATCAATAACATCTGCCATGATTGCATCATCGATAGATTGTTTAAACATCATAAGCAACCTCACGAATTCAATCGGAAGTTCTGTTTGGTCATCATCAAACTTAGGATAGTCTCCTTTTAAACCAAACAATGGTTGCAACTTAGTTGTCTGCATAACCAATGTATTAAGTGGTTTCTTCCTAAAGCTACCACGCGGCTGGAATTCACCAACCATTTCGTCTTCGGCCATTGCTACACCTTCAGTTCCCTGAAGTACCTCTGGCGCCATCTCTTTATCTTCATGTGGCATATTAGCCTCCCTTTAGCATATCTGATGCTGGTAATGTTTCTGTAATCGCTTTGATAGCACCACCATAAGTGGTACCATATTCTCCAAGCTTGGCTTTATAAGTTTTACTTAAGTTGTCCAAGCGTTTATCCTCACCCATCTGCTCACGAATTTGATCGTCAACAGCATGTTTATCTCCTAAATCGGATTCAAGGATTAAACCTTTCTCTCGCATAATAGCTTCACGCTCCATGCTATTATAGTATACGGCGCCAAGTTGTGGATCAAAACATCCATTAACCCCATATGTTCCTGTATTATCGCCCCATCTGCCTTGTGTTCGTGCTGGTGCTGTCATACCGACAACTAATTCCCCGTCACAACCACATACATTGTTGTCAATAAAAGTTTCTCTTTCTGAATGCTTCATAAGTTTTTCAAACTTTGAATCACATTCTATACATCTAAATGCAAATACTGGCATTATTTCGCTCCCAATCCATAGCCATCTTTATACCAACCCGCACCCTTAAGGATAAAGTTAGACTTGGCAATTCCTTTTTCTGTTTGTTCTCCACATACTTCGCAATCCGGTAAAGGATCATTGACTTTCTGTAGAACTTCTTTTTCTGTTTCACAATCTTTGCATATACAAATATATATAGGCATTATGTTTGACCCGGCCCTGATCCGAATGGCGGCAGCTTAATGCCTCGTCCACCACCCAGTTGTCTTGCTAATGCAGCTTCTGCTGATTCTGGTCTGTTCTCATAAGGTGCGCCATCAGGACGACCTCTTGGCATACCTTGACCACGAGGGCCAACTTCTTCCTGTACTTCTGGTGTCTCTGAGAATGAACGCGGAAGATCGAATAAACGAATAACCTCATCACGAAGCTTCCATTGTTCCACGCCTAAGTTAGATAAGACAGGAACCAGTTGTAGTAACTGCTGTCGTCTAACCGATTCAGCGATAGGTGTTGATGCTTGATCCAAAGCAGTATATTTAAACTTGCCTATAATCTTTTCAGGTGTAATCAGTTCAGGTACACCATCAACCAATACAATCTCTTTGTCCTCACCAGCAACAAGTGTAAGCGCTTGAATAAATCTTTCAGATATAATTTCAATCATGCTGTCACGCTCACGAGCAAGGCGACCAATCTCGGATGCCGTATACTGCGCAAGTGCAGCAACTTCTGTTGCCGATGACTTTGTTGCTTCACCTCTAGTGAATGGTGCCATTACTGAACCCTTGGCAAGGTCTTGATCAATCTGTTGCAGATAACGATCATGGTTCGAAGATATGGGGACTGACGGCACAACTGAGATAACACCCGCGAGGTTCTCTGTATCGACAGGGATCATGGCGCCATCAACCCCCGCAGTAATCTTAGCCAACGCTTCTTCATCGATAGCACCTTCTCTCACAAGAAATTGTCGGGTATCGCGACGAACAGCATTAGCCCAAAATGACCGCAAAATGTTTTTCTCGTATACTTGATCATAGATACGCTTCATAGCACTAATGCCATCTAACGGTTGATCTGGTACACGGGAATAATAAAGTGGAACGATTGGTGATACAGGCGTACCATCAGCAGCTTCCAAAGGAATATCTGATTCCTCCAATAAACGATCAGTGTCCTGAACATTCGGTGTCCAGAAATAAAGTTTGCCATTAATAAAATCATAAAGCTCAACAACCTTGCAATACATAAAGTTATCAGGAATGTTTGTAGCTTGATCATAAGGGTCTTCACGCGTTGATGTTGGGCCGAAATAGTTTTCTTTTTTAACAGGGATCCATTGATGTGGTCCAAACCGCTGATTCATTTCAGCAATATTTTCCCAATAGATATGTCCAATAAATCTTTGCTCAGACCATACATTAGCATCTCGATCAACAATAACTTCCCATGGTGAACAAGCACGGATACCAATTTGGTCCAGCAAGTTCTCTGAATGTCTTGGATACAATTTAATAAATGCGTTAGGATATATCAAAGCAAGTCGCGAAGCCAATTCTAGTTGTGTCTTCTGGTCAAACAGAAATCTATTTACAATCTCTTTGACAAGTGCTTTGTTTCCTTTACCCTGAACATCACCACCGATTTCAACAGCAGGCGCCTTAGAAAACAAGGAAGCAATGAATCCTTCAATGTAGTTGTACGCATCAGATGTTTCAACACGCAGTTGCGCACCATCATCAAATGCATTTCTTTCTTTATAGAAGTCTGTCATGTAAGCAGCTTTATACCGCCGCATATCTGTTTGTCGTTGTTCCCACAGTGATTCGTGATCAGTTAGGACAGCGCGAACCAAATGCACTTTATCTTGTTGTGTAATCTCAGCCATTAATATGTTCCTCTTATAATAAGCGTATATGTTAAATCAGTATCGTCGTTCATCCATACCCAATGCTTTGTCGTGAATCTTCTTTACACGACGCGACACAATCCAATCTGGAAGGTGGGCCTTGGTTGAGAATGAAACTTGCTTAAGGCACTGACAAGCCAACGCAAGCGCAATAACACAGTCACCATGGTGGTCCAAGTTATCAGGCACATGAGGCGCCAAGCCCCGTGAATCAATTTGATATGATCTCATTTCTGTATATGTAATAGAATCTATCTGACAAACCACACCTTCAACAAGAAGTGCCTTAAGTTCTTCGAACATTATTATCTTTGACTTTGTGGTTGTAATCCAGTTGCGCGACTTTTTCCCCTCGTATAGTTGGAAATAGTTTCTATTGCGCAGTTCATTAAGCACAGGCAAACCCCAGTTGTTTTCCTCGACAAGCACACGAGCGTTGTTATACTTGGTTGCCAATTCAACAACCCGCTCAGCAAGTGCCACAGGTGAAATGGTATTTGAACGATACATGGCCACAGGTGTGTATGATTGTTTATCCATTATAATAATAACAGAATAGTCACCACCCCGACCAGATGCAACATCGACACCCATACCATAAGCCATGTCAGGTTCAGGCTCATCAAAAATATGAACCTTGTTATTCTCAGCTTCAACATTTACTATCTCAACATATTGCAGGTCATCATCAGAGAAGTAAGCGTTGCCCGATTGAGCGAAGGCTTCTTCCAAGGAGCCCGGATATTCGCGCCGAAACTTTTCTGCGCCTAGGCGGTGCTGCATGCAAGCACGCCAATACATCTGGTGTGTGTTTAATCCCCACTGAACTTGATAGTTCGGGTCTAGTGGTTCCCAGCCTTCTGGGTATTCATCAGCATATTCCGCGTGTTCAAACCAAGGAAAGAACAGCATGTTCCATCCGCCTTCCCCGCGCTTAGCTTTAATTACTTCTGTGTGTAGTGCATCACCATAATGGTTTGCTGTTGATTCAATAATAAGCATGTTGCCGTTTAGTGCGCCAATGGCTGTTGCTTTTAATTCTTCTGGGTTTGGGGCAAAAGCATATTCTGAAATGTGTAAGTAGTTACAGGTGAAGGAGCGTAAGCCACCTTTACCTTCTGCTGACACAGCCATAACCTTTGCTCCTGAATCTGCAAAGGTCATCTCAGTTGTGTTCTCTACTATTAGGGGGCGGCGCAGTTGGGCCGGTAAGGTATTGTAGAACATCTTATACATCGACAAGATGTGTTTGGCTGAACTAAGCTTATGCGACAGCACAGTGATTGTAATGGGGTCAGTGGCCGTATACCACTTGTAGAACAGCCAAGCCGACACAAAGGTCGTTGAACCTATTTGACGAGGCTTAAGGACCAACAGGTCGTCTTCCTTCTCTAGTTCTGCAAACATGGTCATCTGCTCATCTGTGGGGCGCAGGTTTGTCATCACGCCTTTCTTGTTAATGATGCGCAAGCGGCTAATGAATCCTAGTGGGTCTTCTAATATTGTTTGTAATGCGGTGTTAATGTTGTATCATCCTTTTGTTAAAACATAGTGGAAAAATGGGGGGCAAATATTTGAGGGGGTATAGTATATATATGTATATGTTTATATCTAAGGGTACCCCCTCAATGTATCTATCTCTATATCTCTCTTTCTCTCTATTCCTTTTCCTTTATTTATTTCTTCTTTTATGATAAGATATGCCGATGCTCTCTATATATCTATCTAATCTAAATAACTAATCTCTATCTCTCTCTCTTAATCTTATAATCTTAATCTCTATAATCTTAATCCTAGTATCTCTAATCTCTAATCCCGCGAACACAGTGAGCGGGTTAACCTCTCTCTCTATCTCTCTAATTCTTAACTACCTTTAACCAATTGCTCATCTCATATTCTTCTCTCTCTATCTCTTTATCTATATTCTTATCTTCTCTCCTTCTTCTCAACATCTCCATTTGGCTCAGCGTACTTAATAAATTACTAAATGTTTGTCTACCTATCTTACAACTATTACTTAAATTAAATTCTCTCAACGCTTCGTCCACCAAATCCCACATCACCGTCTCTATGTCTCTATCCTTTATCGCCTTATATGTCGTCTTCTTCATCTTACCTTTCTCCTTTACTTGGCTCGCTTCGCTCGCCCTTTGTTTCATTGTCTACTACGCTTTGCTCGATATCACCATCGTTCCCGATGAACATATCTATATAGCGTTCTTGACTATCACCACATGCATCTCTCAACTTATCCAATGCTTGCTTGTACAGTTGCCATATCCTTACCCTTGTATACCCAAGCTCTTCACCTATCACAGCCATGCTACGGCCTTGCCATACATAGTCGTATACAATCTTGTATTCTCTCTTATCCATAATCTTCTCTATATAGTTTATAAGATTATCAGTCCCGCCCACAGGCGAGGCTTTAGCCGAGCCGTTATCTAGCTTAGCTATTAGCTCATCTTCTATCTCATATGCTTTGCTTAGCTTATCAAGCCTCCACATATCACACGATATGTATCGCCAATCATCCTTAAATTTCTCTTTATATCCCTTAGTCGTTTCTACCATCATGCCTACTTATGTATAACTATCGTAAACCTTTCCTTAACAATCCACGCTTAACTACACATCTCTCCTTATATTTAGTTTGTTTATCTCTTCCTCTACTAATACACTAAATGTAAAATCTCTACCTTACTATGCATTATCTCTATACTTACTTGTGTCAATTGCGACACTTGTTCTTACCATGTTCTCTACTATATCTCTTATCTAATTACTTACCATGCTTTGCATGTACCTGAGATATACCTTCTATACTATCTGTCTCGCTTATGTCTCTATCTCTATACTTCTTTATATCTTTACTTGTCTCGGCCATCTTCTATCCATACACAAAAGGGCAGGGCATTTCAGCCCCACCCTTTCTTACTATCTTACATCTTCATTTCCTTATTCCATTCTTCTACTTGTCTTTCATAATCTTCTAACTTACTATCCCAACATTCCTGTTGGTTCATCTTCTCTACTGCTTTATTCTTATCCTTATTCCACAGCCCCCACATCTTCTCATCCCAATCTCTTACTAACCATACTTCATCATCTAACCATTTATTATATTCCATTACTTATTCTCCTTATTCTTATTTGCTAATGATAAACTATTACCATATGTCTTGTCTAGTATCTTCTGTATTTCCTCTACCTGTTTCTCTAAACTTATCAATCTCTTCTCTATCTTCTTTATCTTTACTTCGCTCATATCCTATACCTCCTCTATTGTATTATTTATAATCATATGACTTGCTATCTTCTTCTGTTCTATCTGTATCTCTTCATAATCTATCTCTCCTATCATCGCCTTATTCTTTATACCTAGTGTCTCAAACGCTTGTATCAACGCATCATCCACATCATCACCATAACCATCTAGCGTTATATAAAATCTATACATCTTCATCTTCTCTCTCCTTTACTTATACTTATTCTTTCACCTGTCCAACTAGGCACATCGGGCACACTAAAAGTTCCATCAAACGAATCCATCCATCTGCCATCATCTTCATCTCCTCTGTTCCATCTCTCGCAAATCGTTATAGTATCCTTCGGCCATTCGTGGTTCGGCTTCATTACTTTATCTACAATCAACCCCCATTCCTTTCCCTGATAATCAACACCAACAACCGCCATATAATCCATACCGATTGATCCTTTCATACTACTATACCATTTGTCCTGCGGATCGCATTTTGATAATATCAAAACTTTCTCCTGCTTCCATTCATTACTAAACTTTATCATATCTCCTGTATTCCATTTACTATATTCCATAATCATTTCTCCTTTATTGTTTATTGTTTATCTAGGTTCCTGTTATAAACCACATACTAATATCAACTGCTAGTGCTACTAACGCAATCAAATATACTAATCCAAATGCTTCTTTCATTTCCATCTATACTACCTCCTTTACATTATTCATCCAACTAATCTTATTCATAGTTTCTTTACATCTATCTTCTCTCATTCTCTTCTTATCTGTCTCACCTGCCCACACTACTTCATAGTGTCCAGCCACATATCCTTCGGGTGTCAGGTGTCTATCCTCTTCACGGATCTTATTTAGTTTCACGCCTACTACTAATCCTACCTGCTCTCTCTTCTTATTCTTCACCATACTTCCTACCATCTCTTCTCCCCTGATATAACCTATATCTTTATATGACTTATCACTATCATCGCAGGTGTAACAATAACATCCTTCATATTCCGCTTCATCAAATAGTTCTTCCATCTGCTCTCGCCTATTCTTTCCGTTCGGATTCACACTAGTCATTACTGATAATGCTATATCCATCCCTCCACAATCTCCACACACTACCCCATCGTCGGGCACATCGGGCATCGCATACCATTCTACATTCATACTTTCCATTTCTTCTATCTCCTGTATTGTTATGCTCTCCTCAAAGAGCCACTTTATTATCTGTTCTGTTTTATCCATATCTTATCTCGGCCAAAGATCTAGGCAAGGGCTTTCGCCCCCACCTATCCCCCCTGTCTAGCCAACCCTCCGTCTCGCAAAGGTTTCTCTCACACCAGTATCAATACTGCTGTCCTGTCCCCACGGCGTTCCTTCGTCCTGTGTTGTTGTGTAATACATCAAGTCCAAGATGGTGTGTGTATCTACCTGTCGCAGTCGTGCCTTCGCACATTCCTCATTCTCATAGTGCTCGCTCAATAGGCATCGCCCCCCGTTCTCGTGCTTATCATAGTAATACGCATACACTTCATACAAGCCCGTCGGCACATCATCAAACGCAACCCTCTTCTTACTACCCTTCTCATTCATTACCATTCGTGTTCCTTCTTTCATTTCATTATCCTCTTCGCCTTCTCGGCTGTTATTGACTGACGGAATGCCAGTCCAAAATCTCGGCAAGTGTTTCACTTCCCTATACTATAAGTAGTTCCCAGTTTCCCCAAACGCCAAACTATTTTCATATTTCTCAAAATAAAGTAAGGAGGTTCTTTCGGGCATCCCTCCGTTCCCATCTACTACCCCTCGTCCATCATCGCGTCTAACACATCTGCTACTTCATCACATCCCCGCATTATCATCCAGTCGCTAGGGTTCTCCTTCGCTTCCAATAGTTCCTGCCATATTTCACTAGGGCTCATATTGTATATCTCAATATCCAGTTTCTCTTCCAACGCAGCGCTGTC
>TARA_R110002074_G_scaffold197610_17_pt1 | contig 19694 bp, 19 predicted proteins | sample TARA_R110002074 | Tara Oceans TARA_R110002074 (sample SAMEA4397215) | marine metagenome | biome: Polar Biome; feature: [MIX] marine epipelagic wind mixed layer (ENVO:01000061); material: water (ENVO:00002006), including particulate matter (ENVO:01000060) such as... | depth... | reverse complement strand
CACCTGACTCATAATCAGGGGGTCCATGGTTCGAGCCCATGTGGGACCACTTAATTTTCAAGCAGTTACAGTAAAATGTAGCTGCTTTTTTTGTTCAATGGCGTGCTTATGGCGTGCTTTTTCAAATTCGATTGACTGTATTTATTTTCTAAATCCTACTTGAAACGAAATCGGTTATTGGTTCGACCGAAGTATTCTCCTCCAACTATGACAGGATTTCCAAGAAATTGTAAACCTATATTTATATTGATTTATTTACAAACATTGAATTTTTCTAAGTAGGTGGCAACGTACCGTTCTTTCTCTTTCTGTTTATACTGCGCAACATATCTAGGATGGGGTAGCGGAATTACTTTATTGAACAAACCATGCTCTTTACAGAGATTGTCAAGGTATTTGTAATTGTCTCCATTGCCTAAGCAAAATACTTTATCAGTATGAATGCCAAAATCAATTTGTTGTCGCAATGTTTTCAAAATAAAAGGCGTAGTGGAAACCATTAAGTCAGTATAATCGTAATAGTTTCTGTTCACTTGTTTATTGGTATCCGTTCTTTTTAAGAAGCCTAGAGGGCAGACATTACTTATCAAGTATTTGGAGTAGAAAGATGCAACGCCGCCATACGTTTTGATTACCTCATAAAAAAACCCTCCAGATACTTCATAACCATCGTATGAGCAGGCTATACTGCAATCTTCTTTAAGAGATTCAGGAGAGGTAAAGGGTATACCAGTAATACCAGCTCCTAATTTTCCTGGGTTGATGCCTAAAATCAAATGGCGAGGGATATTGTCCGAATAAAACTTTGTGTAAAAGGCAGTAGCTATTCTTATGCTTTCCGGGTGGTATTTATCAGTCGTATCAAAAGGATTCATGACCGATATGTTATTTGGAAGACGTACCTCTTCTGGGAATTTCAGATTTTTATTGAAAGAAATTACTTTTTCAGCGAAAGTCATCGTTAGTTCTTTTTAGCATATTTCTCACACCCGGTCTGCCAGAAATGACATGCTAGACCATGTTAATAACAAACAAAAACGACAATCTGCTTAAATGGTGTTATTGATTCAATTGATGCGAAGAATGGGCACACCATTAAAGCATCAAGGGCTTTACATCATGGAGTTCCATATACTCCGTGATGCGCTCATATTCATCCGCATCTACGAACTCTATACGGTTTTCGGCTACCACGTTTTTCCAAATGTGATGGTTCTTGGGGTGTTCCTTTTTGTTAGGTTCCTTGCCCAAGACAAAACTCGTACTGTTTTTATTGGCCTGTTTCATGGCATCCAATAGCACAATATGTTTTGAAATATCGTTTTCTAGAAAGTAGGATTTTTTATCGAAATCGACTGCTTGACCCGAAACCATAATTTCATTTTTCCCTGCAAAATCCATGTGAACGGAGGGAAGTATCAGTTTTGGTACGTGTTGTCTTGTAATTTCAAAATCCCAATTTACCCGTTCTCTGATTAACGGTCTTAGGGTAGTGCGCATTTTTTGCACAATATCTATATCTTCTATTACATCCTTAGCCAAAAAATGACGTTCGTCCACAAATTTTGCAAACAAGGTTTCAAAGTTGGGTTCCGTTGCCGCTACGGCAATGGAAGAAGGCGAAGTAAATGCAAGCAAATTATTACTGTACCTAGAAAGGTAGCCAAAATACGCTTCTTTTAAACTGCCTTTGCCGTTGGCCAATTGTAAGTTCAGTTCATTGCTTTCTGCGCCAGTTTCTTTTATGGCAGCGGTTACGGCACGATCTATATTGCGCAGGTTCAAAGTAAGTAAATCATAGGCGGATTTTGAAAGCAATTCCTTTACCACGCCCAATTTAAACTTTGAATAGGCAAAATGTATATGCTTTCCATCACGCATAAAAAGCCCTACGGAAAGCCTTTCGTGGGCTTCCTGCTTTAAGGGAACGTATAATATGGAATAAAAAGTGTTCACGTTTATGATTGTTGTTGCATCAAAGATAAAAATGTATTTCTAAGCTTTCGTAACCAAATTTCAGTAAATAGTTGGCTTCGTAATAAATGTTCCAATTTGGTTTTGTCCAACTGCCATGTTACTGGTATAAACGAAAGTATTTCAGGTATATTTTGCTGGCATCGTTCAATACAAACATACGCTTCTTCAACGAGTTCATTAAGTAAAACGGAATCCTTTAACGTTTTACCTAGTAATTTTTTTACTGCCGGATGGTATAATAAGGTGTCGTATTCCCCAAGTTCGTAGAGTCCTTTTCCAAGGTTATTGCCATTAAAAATGGCCTCATGGTCAATGGGCCAAAATTCAAAACCCCTTTGCGTGGAGACAATAAGAATGTTTGGGTTGTTGGCCGTTCTATCATCATTTCCCAGCCAGATATCAAAAAGTACAATGCGTAAAAGATCGGTGGCATTGTTGAATTTGTCCCGCTCATAATAAGGTAGCTCCTCGAAAAACTGCAAAAACTCCGTACTCTCTGAATGAAAGTACGTACCCCAGCAAGGTACTTTGAAAAAACGGGGTTGATGGGCTGTGCTTCTGATATCGAAAACATGGTCGGGATCTACTTCAATAATTGCCGCTCTGGGTGTATTGATTCCCCAAAGGCTTAAAAAATAATAGGCGATAAGTTCGCACGCCAATTTCTCACAAGGAAGACGGCCACTATTATGTTTTACCACATACGAATTAAAGCCTTCGTCGGCCACCGAGAGCAGCACCGGCCTAGTATTGGTCTCGTAGAGCTTGCTGGGCGCTTCAATAGATCGGTATGTTGCTAATGGGTCAAGTGACATGGGTACCGTAGGTTTCATGCGGCTCTGCAGCCCTATATAAAGGTGTTTCATTGGTTATATGGGCTTCTCTCAAAACCACTTTATCCAAATCTATCGCTCCTTTAAAAGCATCTAAAGCCTGATCACGTAATGCGATTCTATCCACCAAGAACAAAACACGTTCTACCCAGCTTGCGCGCATTAAAGCATCTGTTAACGCAATACAGGTTCTTGTTTTACCTGTACCCGTTGCCATGACCAAAAGAAACTTAGTACGTTTCCTTTCAATGGCTTCCATCACAGCACGAATAGCTTGTATCTGATAATCCCTTCCTGCAATGGCTGTATTGATTAATTCTGTAGCAAGTGGTTTTCGTCTTTTTCTAATGAATGCGTATCGTTCTAAGTCATCACGGGTAGGAAAACCTATGATTTTTTTTGGAGGATAGTTATTGAGATCCCAAAAGAAAATATCCAATCCATTGGTATAAAAGCAAAATGGGAGCATTCCCGTTTCTTCTTCAACCCCTAAGCAGTATTGTTTTGCTTGTTCCCGACCTATTTCTGCATCTTTGGAGGTTCTCTTTGCTTCTACAACTGCTAGCGCTTTACCGTCTTTTCCTAAAAGAATGTAATCACTGAACGTAGAACCATACTGTATTGAAGGTTCCTTTGCTTTTGAAATGACCGAATATTCCTCAACAACCTGAGTATAGTCATTGACATTCCACCCTGCTGATTTGAGGTGGTTGTCGATTAATTCTATACGGGTTTGTTTTTCGTTCAAGAAATTCTTTGGTTGGTGCTCTTGTAAAAATAGGACTACTTTTTAAACCGAGCAATCTTTTTTAGCTTATTGGAGGCGGCTGTATAGTTGGAAACCGTAGAGTATATTTGAATGCAGCAACAACAAGAAATTATTGCTAGTTTTGTGATGTAACACATCTTCAATAAAAGTGCATAAACAACTTGTAAAACATATCATTGCAAAGGGGGAAGGCATAAGAACCGAATTCAAGGAGTCACGTTCAAAACTGCCTAAAAACCTATTCGAGTCCATTTGTGCCATGCTTAATAGAGACGGTGGGGATATTATTTTGGGCGTAGATGATAACGGTGTTATTACTGGTGTGGATAAAAATAAGGTTGACGAACTCACAAGCAATCTAGTTACGCTCTCCAATAATCCTAATAAGTTAGACCCTCCGTTTATTCTTTTTCCACAGGTATATGAAATAGGGGATGAAACGATAATTCACATCCAAGTGCCATCCAGTTCTCAAATGCACAAAAGCGCAGGTCATATTTATGACAGAAGTAGTGATGGAGATTTTAAGGTGGGCGAGCCACAACTGATAGCGGATATCTACAATAGAAAACGAAACCATTACTCCGAGGCGACTATTTATCCTATAGTACAGTTATCCGATTTCAATGCTGATCTGTTCACGACTGCACGTAATTTGATTCGTGGAAAAAATAAAGACCATCCTTGGTTGTCACTCTCCAACGAACAATTATTGCATAAAGCTGGCCTTTGGAAAAAGGACTATGCCTCTGGAAAAGAGGGGGTACACTTTGGCTGCTGTGTTATTGTTTGGAAAAGACGAAACCATACGGGATATTTTACCGCATTATAAAATAGATGCCTTAGTGCGTAAGGATAATATAGACCGTTTTGACGATAGACTATATTGTACTACCAATCTTATTGATGCTTATGACCAGTTAATGGATTTTGTTGCCAAACATCTTTCTGATCCCTTTTATTTGGAAGGTACTCAACGAAAGAGTTTGCGCGGTGCAATTTTTAGGGAAATCATTGTAAATATGATAGTGCATAGGGAGTATACCAATGCCAAACCTACTACCCTTATTATTTACAGGGATAGGGTAGAAACTGAAAATGCTAATAATCCACATGGGGAAGGGCCTTTATCCCCAGCAAATTTTTCGCCATTTGCCAAAAACCCATCAATCGCAAAGTTCTTTATGCAATTGGGATGGTTTGATGAATTGGGTTCAGGTATATTGAACGTAAATAAGTATATCAAAGCGTATTCAGGAAAGGACAACCCCCAATTTATTGAAGGAGCTACTTTCAAAACTATAATTCTTATTCCTGTTCGTGGAGGTGCTGTTGAAACAGATGTCGGAGTTAATGTCGGAGCAATTGTCGGAGCAGTTGACGGAGCATTTGTCGGAGTAACCAAGGGAGTGAAAGAGAAACTAAAAGCTATACTTAAAGCAATCTCGGAAGAGGAGGGCAAGAGAACACCTTTTTATAAAAGAATTACTAATCTTGACGAAAGCGATAGGACAATGGAAAGGTACATGCAGCAATTAAGAGAAGCGGACTTAATTGAATTTAGAGGGGAAGCATCTCAAACAGGGGGCTATTTTCTAAAAGATTCTGTTAAATATTTGATAGAAAAGGAAAAATTGTAATTTCAGATCAATTGTAGGTATACGTTGGAGGATAAACTTTATTAAAATGAATTTTGTTAATTAAGTAACTTAGTTTTATGATATCAATACTGGAAACACCACCCGACGAAATTATCGAAAACGTAAGTCAATTGGCAAACGACCTTGATGCCAAAATACCAGCTAAAAAAATAGATAGAAACCTGCTAATCGGCACATGGAATATAAGGGCTTTTGGTAACCTTACCCGCAAATGGCAGTCGGATGATGATGATAGTCCGAAACGTGATCTGCATTCCGTCCTTTGCATCTCAGAAATCATAAAACGATTCGATGTCATTGCCATACAAGAGGTAAAGGCCAATATTCGAGCTTTGAGGGATACTCTGAAACTTTTAGGAAATAATTGGTCATTGATCTTAACCGATGTAAGTAAAGGAGATTCGGGTAATGGGGAGCGGATGGCTTATTTATTCGATACACGCCGTGTACAATTATCCGGTCTTGCCTGTGAATTGGTAGTACCTAATGAGTGGACAAAAGGAATCACCGATAACGCACTTGCCGAACAATTTGTTAGAACCCCCTATGCGGTCAGTTTTCGTTCAAATGACCAAACGTTTATTCTAGTTACACTACATATAAAATATGGCAAAAAATCTAGTGAACGGATCAAAGAGTTGAAAGGGATAGCAGAATGGCTTGCGGATTGGGCGAGTAATATTAATGCCTATGACCAAAACTTAATCGCCTTGGGCGATTTCAATATCGATGCCAGGGGGGACCTTCTGGACAAGACTTTTTTGTCAGAAGGACTATATGTACCGCCGCAGCTACAGAACGAAGCGGTAACTAGATCTATTTTCAATGAAACCAAATATTATGACCAGATAGCTTGGTTTAATTCTGATGGAAAGATTCCCAGACTTTCCATGGAATTTATTGACGGGGGCAATTATGATTTCGTTCCTTATGCATTGGAAAATAGAAAAATGACAAAGCGAAGTTTATCCTATCTGATGTCCGACCACTATCCGCTTTGGGCTGAATTTAAGGTTTAGAAATTAGATTACTGATTAGTAATTTGCGTTTATATATTGGAATCTCAAAAACCCTACAGAAATAGCAAATCCTTCTTACCACAATCCTCCTAGAACGGATAACCTACGCCAGTCCGTCCGTTAAGTTTTTTCTTTTTATTCCTTTTTCTCCCTGTTGTCAAAAAACTATATTTTTCTTAAAGTGAAGAAAATAAGGATTTCCCCAACTGTATGTTCCTTTGTACTCTTCAAATTGAAGGGGTGTATCGCACTATATTCATTTATGGAAATATGTATATATCAATATGTGTACATATGTATAAATAGGTATTCCTATATCCATTCCAATTCCGATATCGACATTTGTTATCCAAGCCCCTGCGGAAGTCGCACAATCCTTCTACTACAACCCTCCCCAAACGGACACGCTTCGCCGGTCCGCTTGTGAAGTCTTTCCGTTCCGGTTTTGCACGACATCCTCGGAGCCGCGCAAAAGCACAAGCGGCGAAAAGGCCGCTTGCCCTTTCTTCCCCCTAACCATAAAAAACTTGGATATTTCCATATTCCCTTAATTTTTGTAACATCATATTAGACCAGATAAATTTGGTATTTGTACCAATATATCCCTATGTGGTTCGATATGTTTTTAGGGGTTAAATAATTGATTGTAAGTTAGTTGTGTTCCTAATTGATTTGTTATATTTATCCGTGAAACGGATAGCGAGGTGTATTCTAAGTAACTTAGAATTGTCTACTTCTTGCGAAGTGTTTTGCCCTAAAAAGCAACTGAAATGGAACAACGGAAAAGAGGCCGAAAACGATTGGGAAACAACAAGCGATACCATAACGTAATGCTCCGTTTCAACGATACGGAATATGATAAATTGAGGCTGATATGCGAGTCTTTTGACTTGGAGATTTCCGAAAGGGGTGTGATAAGTCCGTTGCTGAGAAGATTGGTATTACAACAAGAGACCGAGGAAAAAGATAGGCTTCCTAATACTTCAGATCTTGCCTACCATATCAACATGATCGGCAACAACATCAACCAACTGGTCAAGGTTGCACACCACAAAAATCTTAGAAGCCCGAATTCGAACCTCGAACAGGAAATAAAAAAGTCCAATGAATTGCTGCACTTGCTTATCGAAATAATAATGGAAGAACGAACAGGATGATAGGACGGCTAATTTATGGCGAAACCTGTACCGGAACATTGAACTATGTTTTCGGAAAAGAAGGTGGGAAAATACTCGGTTACGGAAACACGATTTCCCAAAGCATATCGCCGAAGTTTTTCGGAAGTGTACTCCATTTTCAGGGACAGCGTAACGCTACCAAAAACCGCTATGCGCATATAAGTCTGAACCTTCCCCATGGAGAACATCTTGACGATGCAACCTTCTATAAAATCTCGGAAGAATACATGGAACATATGGGTTATGGAAAACAGCCCTATGTAGTAGTCAGGCACACCGATACCAAGCACGAGCATGTCCATATCGTTACCACCAATGTAAAAGAAGATGGGAAAATACTAGGAATCTTCAATAGTCATAGAAGGAGCATGGCTACACGACAGTACCTAGAAAAAAAATATGGCCTATCGCAGGCACCAACTACGAAACAGAAAAGGCAACTCCCGATATACCGACTGCCCGAGCTACAGTTCGACATGGATGCGGAAAAAGGAACGAAATATTATTTGCAGGATGTTTTGAACGGCATCAACCAAAAATATAAGGTGCGCAGTTTTGAGGAACTCGCAAGACTGGCCAAGCCCTATCATATTGAAATCAGACAGACCAAAAGCGAATCCGGAAGGATTGGTGTGGCCTATGGGTTGAACAATCAAAAAGGCTACAGGACAAGGTTCATTAATGGCTATACCGTCCATCCCCAATTGAGCGGGCCGAAACTGCAAAAGGTCTTCCATGCACATTCCAAATCAAAACTGTTGCCGATTCACCGAAAACGACTCTTGAAACAAATAGAAACCACCTATAGTCTTTTCAAGACTATCCATCCAGAGGAACTCTTCGAAGTGTTAAAGGAATATCAGGACATCAACATCAAACTGGATAAAAGAGAAGAGGTTATCGAAGGATTTACCATTTATGACAAATCGGGATATGTCTTTGGAGGAAAAGAATTGAGCAAAAATATTCGACTGCAAAACCGTTTGGATATTTTCGGGAACGACAACGAACCCACTCAAATCGATACCGAAAGCAAGCAATTCGCACTTGAAATCCAAAAGCTGATAAAAGAGGCATTGACCACATCCTTTCTGAAATCCACGAAGCAGAAAGGGTTGCTATCGGAACATATCATGACCAGGAACTACGGCGATATTGTTCAGAACTTGTTGGCTTCAAAAAATCATAATTTCTTGAAACGTTATATCCCAAGGAATCAAAGGATGGAATTTAGGAAAGCGTTAGAAAATGCCTTTCCCATGGTCAGGGAAAGATTGTATGAACAGGAAACAAAAAAGGAAAAGGAAACCTTGCAGAACAAGTTCAAGCTCGTCGGCAATATATTGGAAAAGCGCATTTTCAATGTCGGTGCGGAACAGGGTAGTGTCCGTCTTCTGTTCCAATCATTGGGAGTAAAGTATAATGGCAACCAATTATCCTTTTCCAAATCAAACAGACATACCGTACCCGTTAAATTAGGCTATCTAACTTTTCCGAAGGAAATGGAAAAATATGTGTCCTCGGGTTTTGTCCGCCAAAACCATTTGATGCTCCAAATGTTGACGGAGCAGTCTTCCGAAAATAGTTCCAAGCTGACGGCATCGGCTATTTTCCTGCCCATGATATTCTCGAAGCTTTACGAAAAGATGAATCCCGATTACAAAAAACAATACGAAAGTGTCGCTTTGGGTTCGTATGTTAAGAATGCGGAACGGACGCATGCCCCCTTTGAAAAATCTGCAAAGGACTACATCGTCTTGTTCAATGCTAAAGGTTTCTATTTTATAAAAGGGGAGAAGGGATTCGAGGTCAAGTCGATTTATACAGATAAAGATACAAGTTGCTCCTTACCGAAAAGGACAAGCCAGTATTTGAGTTCCATTCCCGATGTTGCCGCAACCTTAAAAGAACAACAAACCATAATCAACAAGCTTGTAGATGTGGGCAGAAACAAACTCGAAAACCTATGGTCGGGACATCTCCTGGAAAGGGGGTTGTACGATAAGGTGGCCTTTATGCTAACTATAGAAAAAGTACATCCGAACCTGCACCGGGAAATGGTCCAGCATCATATGAATAATGGACTTCGCGAAAGTGTGAACGTAGCATGTGAAAGACAATCTAGCATAAAACAAAACCAAGTATTGCGGAAAGGTATTTATGCTATCAGTTCCTTATTGGGCGGTCGCGGCAAGAAAACCGAAGAGATGTTCAACGGGTTCAAGGACGAGTTTACGGATTTTACAAAATACAGGGGTAATGGATTTTCTATGTAGAGTTTATTGGCATGCTTGGTTGATATGGTTTTGCAACTCTCAGTACTTTCAGTTTATTGTTGAAGCAATATAAATCTTAATTTTGATTAATACTTGATCTTCATTGTTTTCTCTTCTATTTAAAACATGAAAAACAGTCTAAAAGAAAAGTGTATTTTGAATTTAATTAGAAAAAATAACTATTGAAGAATACGGTTACTAAAATAAGATAACCAAAAAGTAAAAAACTCAAATAGGTTTTATTTAGAAATATTCCAAATAGATAGACATACAATAATTATTTTGCTAAATAATCAGCATATCCTTACATTCATGTTCTTTATACTAAATATTTCTCAATTATGGCAAACGTACTCTGGTTACAAGGAGGGGCATGTAGTGGTAATACAATGTCCTTTTTGAATGCCGAAGAACCAACTGTGGTGGAACTGATCACAGATTTCGGATTAAATATTTTATGGCACCCAACAACAGGTTTACAGATTGGGGACCAAGTTCAGGACCTATTAAAGGATATCCTTGCAGGAAAAGTACAGATGGATATTCTCGTATTCGAAGGTTCAATTATTCAAGGGCCAGATAACACAGGTACGATGAACCTTTTCGCCGACCGTCCCATGATGGACTGGATCAAGGAACTTTCGGAAGTTGCGGGCTATGTCGTCGCTATTGGCGATTGTGCAACTTGGGGAGGTATACCGGCGGTTGCGCCGAATCCCAGCGAATCTACCGGTATGCAATTTCTTAAAAAGAACAAAGGTGGTTTCCTCGGAGCGGACTATGTATCCAAAGGTGGTTTGCCAGTAATTAATATTCCTGGTTGTCCAGCGCACCCAGATTGGATTACTCAAATTCTAGTGGCAATTTCTGTTGGAAGAATAGGTGATGTTCTCATCGATGATTACCACAGGCCAAAAACGTTCTTTACAGATTTTGTTCAAGACGGTTGCACTAACGTTACTAATTTTGCTCAAAAGGTAGACGGTGGATTTGGTCGCAGAGGTGGATGCCTCTTTTATGAAGTAGGATGTAGAGGCCCAATGACTAGGGCAAGTTGTAATAACATTCTTTGGAACAGACAATCAAGTAAAACACGTTCCAACCATCCTTGCCTAGGATGTACAGAACCCGGTTTTCCTCACAACGACCTTGCGAAAGGAAGTGTTTTGAAAACCATGAAACATTTAGGAGTCTTTCCAAAAGAAGTTCCTGAGGGAAGGACTAAGCTAGCTTACTATCTGGAAGCTGGTTTCCAAAAAGTAATGCCGACCAATAAAAAAATAATGGAAAGTTCTAAATAATAGAATCTAAAACGAAAAAGAAATGTCAGTTACAGAATTAAATATTTCTCCCGTTGGTCGTGTTGAAGGCGATTTAGATGTGAAGGTCTATATTGAAAACGGTAAAGTCACGAGAGCTCATACTCAGGCAGCCATGTTTAGAGGTTTTGAGAAGATAATGGAAGGTAAGGACCCACAATCAGGTCTTATTGTTACGCCCAGAATTTGTGGTATTTGTGGAGGTTCGCATCTATATTGTGCATCATCTGCACTAGATACAGCTTGGGGTACAAAACTGAGTCCTAACGCTCTTTTATTAAGAGCAATAGGTCAAGCTTCGGAAACTTTACAGAGTATTCCAAGATGGTACTATGCCATTTTCGCAACGGATTTAGCAAATAAAAAATATGCAGATCAACCTCTTTACAAAGAAGTTGTAAAACGATGGTCTGCCTATGTTGGCGAAACATTCCAAAAAGGTTTGACAGCGAGTGGACTGCCAGTGCAGATTTACGCCTTGTTCGGCGGTCAATGGCCGCATTCCAGTTATATGGTTCCGGGTGGTGTGATGTGCGCACCAACACTAAAAGATATCACAAGAGCGCATGCGATTTTGGCACAGTTCAAAAACGATTGGCTTGAACCCATTTGGTTAGGCTGTTCTATTGAGCGCTACATGGAAATTAAGTCTTGGGACGATATGTTGGCTTGGGTAGATGAAAATGAATCACAGAAAAATAGTGATTTAGGATTATTGATCAGAGCTGGTATTGAATTTGGATTGGATAAATTCGGTCAAGGCGTTGGTAAGTTTTTAGCAACAGGAACTTATCTACACAAAGACAGATATAATAATCCTACTATAGAAGGTAGAAACGATGCTTTGATTCAATCAAGCGGATTTTTTGATGGTGAAAACTATCACGAGTTTGACCATATGAAAATAAGTGAGGATGTAAAACATTCTTGGTACAAAGACCAAGAAGATGGTCTTCACCCTTGGGATCAACCTTTACCGACCCCTGCTAAATCCCAAACATTGCACGATAGTGATTTTGATAATCAATATAGTTGGTCTAAAGCACCTCGTTATGATGGGCATGCAGCCGAAGCAGGTCCTTTGGCTCGAGTAATCATGAATTCAAACCCTGCAAATAAGGACCACCAGATTAAAGATCCTTTATTTGGGGATATTATTAAAAAATTAGGACCAAGTGTATTCACCAGAGTATTGGCAAGGGTACACGAAGCACCAAGAATCTATAAGTTTATAGAGCAATGGTTATCTGAGATTGATTTGGATGGCGAGTTCTATATTAAGCCTGTAGAGAAAGACGGAAAAGGTTTCGGTGCTAGCGAAGCCGCCCGTGGCGCTTTGGCTCATTGGATAGAAATTAAAGATGGTGTTATAAAAAATTATCAAGTAATGGCACCAACAACATGGAATGTTGGTCCGCAAGATGGTAATGATAACCCGGGACCTATTGAAGAAGCATTGATAGGTATAGATATAGAAGACCCTTTAGATCCGGTAGAAGTAGGTATTGTAGCGCGCTCTTTTGATTCTTGTTTGGTTTGTACGGTACATGCTCATGATGCAAAGAGTGGCGTAGAGCTATCAAGATTTAAACTGTAACGTCCAAAAAATATAGTTTCAAAAGGACTTTCCTGAGGGTAACCTCGGGAAAGTTTTTTTAATTTAACGGAAATTAAAAAGGTTATGAAGACGGCAATAATGGGTTTTGGAAATCCGGTACGGAGCGATGATGCAGTAGGGATTTATGTAATCGAACAACTACGCGAAAAACTACCCGAATCAGAAGATATTAGTATTTTCGATATGGGTACTGCTGCTTTTGAAGTGCTCTTTGGCTTAAAAGGGCACGATAAAATTATTTTGGCAGATGCAGTTTTGAACAGCAATGAGCCTGTGGGCACCCTGTTTAAAGTACCAGCAGAAGAAGTACTGAGAGCTCCTCAAGATGACCCTTTGGTTTTTCTTCATGGCATGAAATGGGACCAAGCTTTATCCTATACCAAAAAGATATTTCGAGATGAATATCCAGAAGATATTCAGGTATATCTAGTGGCCATTGAAAACACAAAATTGGAAGTTGATTTAAGTGATGTTGTAAGGGAAGCTGGAGATAAAGTAGTACAACATATTTTGAAAGACCTAAATTTATCTATTCCGACGTGAGTATCAAAATCACCTTGAAAACTTCGCATATTTATTTAGACAATGAATTAATTGAACCCATTTTTGGTGAAATCCATTATGCTTACGTCACATATGTAAAAGAACAAGGTAATATTTTGGTTACGCCAGTTTCAAGTCAATGGTTTGTTAAAATGTATAAACCCACTCAATTTCTATTAAAATCACGTAATTTGAAAGGCGATAAAACGCTTGCGATACGGGAGATTTTGATAGATAATGATTTGGACACTAGCGATAGGGAGTTAGCTTACGAAATCATTGAGAAAACCAAGTTGATAAAGGTTAATATTTCATGAAGAAGATAAACAGCAAATGGCTTTTAGATGCTGAGGTTCAATACAAGGTTACCCCTGTAAAAGGACGTTGGGAAGTTTCGCTTATATTTATCAATACGAAAGACCCGAATCAGGTTTTGATTCAAACTATTGGGGATTACCGTTCTGAGCGCTTAGCTGAAATTTACGGAAGAAGTATGCAGCAAACCGCGGCAAAAGACCCAAGAGGCACACAAAAAGTAGACAAAGATGCTTACGATATTAACAACAACTGACGCCAACCAAAAAGTCCGAGATGCTATTGGGTCTATCGACAGATTAGATGAGTTGGTTACCATTACTCAGGATTCAGATAACATAAAAGACTTAAAAACTTTGGTTATAAATTCCGATAAAATTATAATTCCTTTGGACTGGTATGATTTGGAACCTCCTTATGTATTTCCAACTACCTCATTTACTACAGAAAATTTGCTTACTTTGGTTTTTTATAAACTAGGAAATCACCAAAAATCTTTTGAGTTCGTTACGGAAGAATCCCCTTTATACCATCATCTTCTGATTGCTACCCATTTACAGTTTGGCTATGAGATTTCACCGAACATGCTTGATTTCTGCTCTAATACATCGCTGCACAATAGCGCAGTTCTCAACTATTATGGTGTGGTAGATAACCCTAAAAATAGCCAAGAACTTAAAGAGGAGTTTTCCAGCGCACTTTCCAAAGCTGAAAATGACGAAGTAAGAGTATTTAGCACAAAACATTTTTTAAACTTACTTCTTGATTCTGGGGAATTGAAGGAAGCAAAACAACTAGTAGAAGCACAACTTTCCATTGCTATTTCAGAGGATGCCAAAAATGCAATGAAAACACATTTAGCAGGAATTCTAATGGCACAATTGCAAATGCCTTACAGTAAGGAAAAGTTAGAAGAACTTCATGGGTTACAATTATCATCAATTAAACATTTCGAGTCAAGAGGTCTAAAAGTACAAGCAGGGATGTTATTAGTTGATGCGGCGGAGATTGCCAATTTCAAAGAAGATTACATAGCCTCCAAAGAATTGATAAATAAGGCAATCCAATATTTCAGGGAAGAAGATATACCTGAGTTTTTAGGGGAAGCCGGATTCAAGAAAGCGATTTTGCTGTACACATGGTCAAAAAATGGAAGTCCGCAATATTACAAAGCAGCCATTAATGCCTTTCAAGATGTTTTGAAAGTTTTTAAGCGCGACACACATCCGCAGAAATTTGCTGATGTACATCATAATTTAGCGTTGATTTATTCCGAAATTCCTGTTGACGCTGAAGAAAAAGCAATGTGGACCGCCTTTTGCGCGTCCTCCTTTAAAGAGGTTTTGTCTTTTTACACAAAAGACAAGTACCCGTATGAAAACGCGATGGCCAGCCATAACTATGCTACCGCCCTGATGGATTTTCCCCCTGCGAAAATTCATGACAACTTAAAAAAAGCAGCCGGACTTTTTAACGACGCCCTTGAAGTACGAACGGCCCATGAGTATCCTTTTGAACGTGCATTGACGCTACTTAATCAATTGGAATTGGGCTGGCTCACCCACAATGATGATAGTTCGGAAGAGCTTAAAAAATATGAAGATATGAAGGCAAAAGCAGAGGAAGTTAAAATATTGGTAGGCGATATTAATTTAATTTCACAGGCGAACGACCATTTAAAAGAACTAGAGAAAGTTAAAAATTTAATTTAATGCACGAAACTTCAATTGTAAATAGCATTATGCGAACGCTTGAACAAGAGTTTGAAGCAGAGAAGTTGAATAGAATGAAGGCGATTTACGTAAAAGTTGGCATACTTTCAAATATAGAACCACGACTTTTACATAATGCATATAGTGCATATCATTTGACACATCCGCGGTATCAAAAAGTGGAATTACATATAGAATCGACTACTTTAAAAATACAATGTGAAATCTGCGACCATATTACCGATGTACAGAACTATAGGTTTATATGCGACAAATGTGAAAAGCCCAGTAAAAATGTGATTCAAGGCGAAGAAATGCTCATTCATAAAGTTGAGTTCGATGACTAACATGGCAGGTCGGTCGCATAATTTAAAAAAGACGCTCGTAAGGGCTCCTAAACAGAAAATATAATGGTAGAAAAATCAACAAAAGTAGCGAGAGGAACGGTACAATGCGAAAACACCAATATCAATTTGCTCAAAGCGAATGATTTTGTAGCGGATATCATTAAGAAGGAAATGGCAAAGAAAGATACCCTTCTAATAAACATTACGTCATCCGCAGGAAGTGGCAAAACCACTTTAATGCAGAAAACTGCTGAAAAATTAAAGGATAAAATTATCATGGCCGTTATGGTAGGTGATCTGGAAACGGAACGCGACGCTATTCGCATTCGAGAAACAGGCATTCAGGCTTTACAAATAGTAACAGGTGGTATTTGCCATTTAGAGGCGCAAATGGTTCATCAAGTCCTTGATCAATTCGATTTGGAAAATATAGATCTATTGTTCATAGAAAATGTCGGCAACTTGGTTTGTCCATCTTCTTTTGATTTAGGGGAAGATTATCGTGTAACTCTTATGGCAACTACCGAAGGTGACGACAAGCCTAAAAAGTATCCAAAAATGTTCCTCACAAGCGATATGATGTTGGTTTCAAAAGCAGATTTATTGCCATATGTTCCATTTTCGGTTGAAGCTGTAACCAAAGATGCCCACGAGGTTAATCATGAGTTGGAAGTGATTCAAGTTTCTGCATTGTCTGGCGAGGGCATTGATGAGTGGTGTGATTGGCTACTGGCAAAAATTAAGCAGAAGAAGGATAATGCCTAAATGCAACAAACCTTTCAAATTACTATTTCAGGACAAGTACAAGGGGTGGGGTTCCGCCCATTTGTTTATGGCATAGCGCATCAATTTCAATATAACGGTTCGGTATGTAATAATAGCGGTGGTGTTTTAATCCATATAAATTCAGACGAAGAAAAAGCACGGGAATTTCTAAAGGAAATTCTTAAAAGCGCCCCCGAAATTTCTATTATTCAATCACATTCCATTTCAGAAGTTTCTTTTCTGGAATATGATGATTTTAGAATAGTTCCTTCCCAAATAAATAATCAAATTAATATTCCGTTAACGCCAGACTTTGCGATTTGCGAATCATGTAAAACAGAAATAAGAGACACAAACAATAGGCGATTTGGGTATGCTTTTACCACATGTATCAATTGTGGACCGCGCTATTCCGTAACCACGAAGTTTCCATTCGAACGAGTGCATACGACACTTTCTGCTTTTGATATGTGTACAACATGCCAAACAGAATATGCCAACCCGAATGACCGACGATTTCATTCACAGACGAATAGCTGTGTTGATTGCGGCATCGAGTTAAAACTTACCACAGCCGACGGCAAAACAATAGGTGTTAGTCAATCTGAAATCATCAAAAAAGTTTCAGAATTTATAGTAGAAGGAAACATCGTGGCCCTTAAAAACACAAATGGTTATTTGTTATGCTGTGATGCCAACAACAAAGCAGCCATTGAACGTTTGAGAGAGAAAAAAAGGCGACAAGCAAAACCTTTTGCGCTGCTCTATCCTTCTATTGAAGATATAAAGAAAGATTTCGAGCTTAGTGCTATAGAGAAAAAAGCACTTACTTCTTCGGTATCGCCCATTGTTGTTTTGAATCCAAAAAATACAATAGCTGAGTTAGAGCAAGAAAGTATTGCTCAAGAATTACATCACTTAGGGGTTATGTTGCCTTCGTCAGCACTCCTTGTACTTTTGATGGATGAACTTAAAATACCCATCATTGCAACAAGCGGGAACATTCATGGTTCTCCGATTATCTCTAAAGAAGCAGTCGCAGTTCAAAAACTATCAGAAGTGGCAGATTATTTTCTACATCACAACTTGGATGTTTCTTTTCCTCAGGATGATTCGGTTGTGCGTTTCGCTGGTGAGCAACAAATTGTACTTCGCCGTTCCCGTGGGTTGGCTCCCAACTATTTAAGCGCAACACCTTCTAAAAGCAAGAAAATACTTGCCATGGGTTCCCATCTAAAAAGCACTTTCAGTTTTGTGCCAAATGCACATACCTATGTGAGTCCGTATTTTGGAAACTTAGATAATTATGATGTTTTAGAACGCTATCAAAAGAGTATAGTTACATACGAGCAACTTTTTGAAACCCAACCGGAGGTCATTTTGATTGATTCGCATCCGCAATACCAAAGCAGTATTTTAGGTATAGAGCTTGCCGAAAAAAACAATGTAAAACTAGTTTCCATTCAACATCAAAAAGCCCATTTCGCGAGTGTCTTGGGCGAACATGATTTATTTAAATCCAAGGAAAAAATATTAGGCATTGTTTGGGATGGAACAGGTTTCGGTGAAGATCAAGCAATTTGGGGCGGTGAATTTTTCAATTATGAAAAACACAAAATGAAACGCCTTTCGCACTTTGAGTATGTAGATTGGATTGCCGCTGATAAAATGGCAAAAGAACCACGATTGTCATTGCTCAGTATGCTTTCCGATTCAGAAAGAGAAACCGTTAAGCACAAATTCTCCGAAACCGAATGGAAGATTTATAACAAGATGTTAGAAGGCAACGACTTAAAAACTTCTTCTGTTGGTAGATTGTTTGATGCCGTAGCATCTCTTTTACAGATTATTGACAAGACTTCTTACGAGGGAGAAGCGGCTATGCTTTTAGAAAATCAAGCTAGAAGTTACCAAGGAGATGTTTTTGCTGATTTTCTTGCAGATTTAGAATACGAAAATATTCCGACAAAAAGACTTATCGCTGCTCTTCAGAAGGCAAAAAATGAAGGCGTTTCTGTCCCGCAAATCGCTAGTAGTTTTATCCATACCCTTGCCCTAGTTATTTTAAAAATAGCAAAACAACATGATTATGGAACAATTGCATGTAGTGGTGGTGTTTTTCAAAACTCCGTATTGGTCGAAAAACTCTCGCAACTCTCCCAAAAGCGAGGGATGAAATTAAAATTTAATCGTATCTTGTCTAGTAACGATGAAAATATTTCGTTTGGTCAGCTGTGTTATTATCAGCATATAAAAAATTAGACTATGTGTTTAGCAATTCCTGGAAAGATAAAGAGTATTGAAATGCAATATGGTGGTAGGGTTCGTATGGCCAAAGTATTGTTCGGCGGTATTACGAAAGAAGCTAGTTTAGAGATGTTGCCAGATGCCGGCATTGATGATTATGTTTTAGTTCATGTTGGCGTAGCCATTAGTAAAGTTGATGAAGCGGAGGCGAAAAAAACCTTTAAATATCTTGAAGAAATCGGCGAATTGGGAGACCTGACAGATGTGGATGAATATTTACCAAAAACTTATTAAAACAGCTTGCTATGAAGTACATGTCCGAGTACCGCGACCCAGAGTTAGCAAAAAAATATTTAGAGGAAATAAAAAATACCGTTTCACGGCCTTGGTCTATTATGGAAGTTTGTGGTGGCCAAACGCATAGTCTTGTGAAAAACGGCATCATTGATATGTTACCCGATTCCGTTACTATGATTCATGGACCAGGTTGTCCGGTTTGTGTCACTCCTTTGAATCTTATTGATAAAGCGGTGTATTTAGCATCTGAAAAAGGAGTTATTCTTTGTTCTTTTGGAGATATGCTACGTGTGCCCGGTTCTCAAAAAAGTCTTTTGGAAGCTAAGGCCGAAGGTGCCGATGTCCGCATTTTATACTCCCCTTTAGAGGCTGTGAAAATTGCCGAAGATAATCCTGAAAGAGAAGTTGTTTTCTTTGCTGTTGGCTTTGAAACTACGGCACCTGCTAATGCCTTATCTGTTGTGCATGCGCATCGGAGAGGTGTTAAAAACTATTCCATTTTAGCATCCCATGTATTAGTTCCTCCAGCTATTAAAGCTGTCATTGATGATGAAGAAAGTAAAATTGATGGATTCTTGGCGGCAGGTCATGTTTGTACGATTATGGGGAACGCAGAGTACCATCCAATATCGGCCAAATACAAAGTGCCGATTGTAGTAACTGGTTTCGAACCCTTGGATGTTTTACAAGGTATTTTGATGGTTATCCGTCAACTAGAACAAAGTAAATCTGAAGTTGAAAATCAGTATGCGCGTATCGTTCGTGAAGATGGTAATCCTGAAGCACAGAAAGTAATTAATGAAGTGTTTGAAGTGCGT
>TARA_R110002074_G_scaffold160767_3_pt1 | contig 19700 bp, 22 predicted proteins | sample TARA_R110002074 | Tara Oceans TARA_R110002074 (sample SAMEA4397215) | marine metagenome | biome: Polar Biome; feature: [MIX] marine epipelagic wind mixed layer (ENVO:01000061); material: water (ENVO:00002006), including particulate matter (ENVO:01000060) such as... | depth 10-100 m | reverse complement strand
CAGAAAGACTGAAAGAATGACAACCTATCAGCTTACACTATACAAGCATTTCTTCGCGAAGAAACACGGAATCGACCCTGCAGACATCCAGACGCACTTTGCTCTCTTAAAGAGGACGGCTAAAAACAACAACGTAGAATTGTTTAAAGTTACGAGCGGTAACAAAAAAACTGAAAATGCACTTAAATTATTAAACAAAGCACTTTATAATCTACATAACAAGAAACACGTAAAGAACCGTCTTGCATGTCATGGCAAGTTTGGCACGTGCGAATTCTATAAATCAAAACACTGCACGTAGAGGTAAATGTGGAAATTAACGACAAGAAAATCAAACTCCTAACCATTAGTGATATACCGTTATCGCCATCTGGCGTTGGTACGCAAACAAAATATATGATCGACGCACTGCTCAAAACTGGTAAATATAAAATAATCAGCTTGGGTGGGGCGATTAAACATCCGAGCCACCAGCCTATACGCTTTGAAGAGTGGGGTGACGATTGGACTATTTATCCAGTTGATGGATATGGTTCGCAAGAAATCATTCGGTCAATCATGCGCACAGAAAAGCCTGATATTCTTTGGTTTATGACCGACCCGCGTTTCTGGGCATGGCTATGGGAGATGGAAAACGAAATTAGACCTCTGGTGCCAATGGTCTACTATCACGTTTGGGACAATTACCCACTTCCGGACTTTAATCAAAAATTTTACGAGTCTAACGATTTTATTGCAGCGATATCGAAAGTAACTCATGACATAATAAGCAAAGTCGCCCCCTCAATCAGAAATACATATCTTCCTCATGCAGTTAATTCTGCAATATTTAATAAAATACCAGAGGAAACCGTGAAAGAATTTGCTGTTAACAGCTTTAGCGATAACTATGATCCGGGTAAATTTGTTTTCTTTTGGAACAATCGCAACGCACGACGTAAACAAAGTGGATCTTTGATTTATTGGTTTAAAGCCTTTTTAGATAAGGTGGGTCATGATAAAGCATGTTTGATTATGCATACCGAGGTTAAAGACCCACATGGGCAGGATTTAGAGGCCATTATTAGAAACCTTGGCCTAGTGGACGGCCAGGTTCAGTTCTCAAGACAGAAGGTTGATCAGCCTACATTGGCTTTGATGTATAATATGGCGGACTGTACAATAAATATTTCTGATGCCGAAGGATTTGGACTCGGAACTTTAGAATCGCTTTCGTGTGAGACACCCATCCTGGTTAATATGACAGGGGGCCTTAAAGAACAGGTGACTGACGGTGAAGACTGGTTTGGCATCGGCGTAGAGCCCATATCAAAGGCTGTCATCGGTTCTCAAGAGATTCCTTACATTTATGAAGATCGCCTCTCAGAAGAGGTGGTGGTTGACGCAATGTTAGAGATGTTTAACAAATCAAAAGAGGAAAGGGAAGAATTGGGCCGAAAAGGACGTCAACACACGTTAAAAAATTATAATTTTGATAACTTTGGAAAACAGTGGGACGAAGTTCTTACAATGATTAACCAAGAATTTGGGTCATGGGAAACCAGAAGAGGCTATCAGCGTTATCATCTTAAGGAGATAGAATGAGAAAGAAAGTTATTGTCAGAGGCCCAGCCCTCACTCGATCAGGCTACGGGGAGCATACAAGATTTTTACTGCGGGCCCTCCGTCAAAAAGAAGATAAGTTCGATATATATTTGATCCCAACCGGCTGGGGACAGACAGGTTGGATTAATGAAGATGATGAAGAGCGCCGTTGGCTGGACTTTGTTATTCACAAGACATCTGCCTTTCAGCAACAAAAAGGTCAATTTGATGTAAGCCTTCAAGTGACCATCCCTAACGAATGGGAGCCTATGGCGCCAATTAACATTGGAGTAACGGCTGGGATTGAAACCACAAAGGTAGCACCAGTTTGGCTAGAAAAGGCCAATATGATGGACAAAATAATTACTATTTCTGAATTTTCAAAACAAGGATTCACTAATACATTTTATGATGGCGTTGACACCAGGAACAATCAGCCTGTGAGGCTTGTGTGCAACAAGGAAATTGATATTGTTCATTATCCCGTGAAAAAATTTGACAAGACTAAATTACAATTAAAGTTTGACACTGACTTTAATTTCTTGACAATGGCTCAATGGGGCCCCCGAAAGAATATAGCCAACACTGTAAAGTGGTTTGTAGAAGAATTTATAGATCAGGAGGTGGGCTTGGTGGTAAAGGCTTTTTTCAAAGGAAACTCTTTGATTGACCGGACTCATATGCAGAATAATTTAACATCTTTATTGCAAGAGTATGATAATAGAAAGTGCAAAGTATATCTTCTCCACGGGGATCTCGACGACCAGGAAATTCATTCTCTATATAAACATCCTAAGATTAAGGCATTTATTTCTCTGGCCCATGGCGAAGGTTTCGGATTACCAATTTATGAAGCGGCTTATTCTGGTCTCCCCGTCCTCGCTGTCGACTGGAGCGGTCATGTGGATTATCTGTACAAGCCTGTAAAAGATAAAAAGGGAAAACTCAAGCGCCGCGCCCACTTTGCAAAGGTGGATTATGATATCGCCCCAATCCCAAAAGAGGCTGTTTGGGATGGCGTATTAACCCCCGATTCGATGTGGAGTTATGCGAAGCAAGGATCTTACAAGATGAAGCTCCGAGAGGTTCATAGAGATTACGGAAGATATAAGAAACAAGCCCAGGGCTTAAAAAATTGGATTCATAAGGAATTTGCGGAAGATCGACAATATAAAGCTATGACTGATTCGATTCTGGCGGCCTGTGAGCCGCAAGTAGAAGATCTGCAAGTGGTGAGTTTTGAATGAGTCGAGAAGTAGTCTTTATTTCCGATTTTCTCTTGGAGGACATTGCGGGAGGTGGAGAGCTAGTAGATGATTGTTTAAAAGAACATCTGCAAAGACGGGGCCACCACGTAACGCACTATCGTTGTCAAGATTTTACTCTAGAAACTTTTGAAAATCATCAAAATAATTTTTTTATAGTGTCTAACTTTGTTTCGCTACGGGAGGAGATAAAGCGAGAGCTTCAAAAAAAACAGTATGTAATATTTGAACACGATCACAAATACCTTACTACTAGAGATCCCTCCAAGTACGATGACTATCAAGCACCACCAGAACATTTAATCAATTTAGCGTTCTATAGGAGCGCGGCTGCAATCTTTTGCCAATCCAAACTACACACCGAGATCCTTAAAAAGAATATAAAGTTTGGAAACTTTATTAACCTTGGATGCTCACTTTGGTCAGAAGAGCACCTTAAAGCCCTCGAAGAAAATCTAAATGCCAAGAAAGATGACAATTACGCAGTCTTAAAATCTAACAACCCAACCAAGGGAATGCCATACGCCCTGGCTTACTGCGAAAAAGAAAATATTAAATTTGACCTAATCAGTTCAGATTCTTACGCGGATTTCATTTCTCAACTAGCCTCAAAAGAAGGCTTGGTATTCTTTTCACAGGTTGTAGAAAGTTTTTGTCGCCTTGTCGTTGAAGCAAGGATACTGGGTTGCAAGATCAAAACGAACGCTTTTAATGGATGTGCTTCTGAAGAGTGGTTCTCTAGCGCCAAGGGGGAAGAATTATTACGCATAGTTGTTAAAAAACAGTCTGAAATTGTGGATAAAGTGGAATCAGTCATAATACGTCAAGAAAATAATTTAGATGCCTCTGAGGATGGAAAAATAACCGTATTACTCAATTCTTATAGACGACCTTATAACCTGAAACTACAGATCGAAGCCATAAAGAAACAAACCATTAAACCCCACCAAATTTGGCTTTGGGTTAACGCCCATGAAGACAACGAGGATTTTGATTATTCAGAATTGGGTATAGATAGAATATTCAACAATGATTATAATTGGAAATTCTATGGAAGGTTTGCAGCTGCGCTGTTGACAGACACTGAATATGTTGCAATCTTTGACGACGATACAGTCCCTGGTGAAAAGTGGTTTGAAAACTGCTTAAACACAATGAATGAGACCCCAGGAATATTAGGATCTGCAGGTGTGGTTTTAAATAATAAATTTTATGTAGATCATGAAAGATGCGGCTGGCCAACTCAAAATGAAGAAACAACTGAAGTGGATCTTGTAGGTCATGCATGGTTTTTCAAAAGAGAGTGGCTACAGTACCTTTGGAAAGAAAAGCCACCAACATGGGACAATGCGGAAGACATTCAGTTTTCTTACGCGGCTCAAAAATATGGAAATATTAAGACTTACTGCCCTCCACATCCCCCTGAAGATCCAACCATGCATGGTTCAATCATGGGAAATGAATTGGGGATTGACGAGAAAGCCACTTCAAATCCGGATCCGACTCAAATGATATCATATAATCACTTTTTCAAAGAAAGAGATTTCTGCATACATAGCGCAGTTAGAAATGGATGGAAAACGGTAAAGGAAATAGAACTATGATTTTAATAAGTTTTGGAACGAGACCTGAGTATATTAAACTAAAGCCAGTGGTCGACATCTTAAGAGAGAACGATTATCCAACACGGGTTTTGTTCACAGGACAGCATTTAGATTTACTCCCAACAAACGCAAAAGATTTAGTTGACATAGAATTACAGATAGAAGACGGCGACAACCGATTAGATTCGATTGTGGAATCTACAATGAATAATGATTTTATCTTCGAGGGAATAAAGCATGTAATGGTGCAGGGGGACACTACTTCTGCATTTTCAATTGCACTAGCAGCCTTTCATAGAAAAATACCAGTTATCCACCTGGAAGCGGGCCTGAGAACGTACGACAACAACAATCCTTTCCCAGAAGAGTTCAATAGGCAGGCGATATCTCGCTTGGCCAGTGTGCATTTATGCCCCACTACCTTGGATTATAATAATCTTATTAATGAAAAGTCGCAAGGAAGAAAGTATACTGTAGGCAACACAGTGTTAGACAATTTGAAGGGAATGGACACCGCACGCAACAACAGGGTTTTGATTACAATGCATCGGCGCGAAAATCACGAGAAGATGGACGAGTGGTTCGAGGCATTTGAAGATGTAGCAGCAGATCTCACGGATTTAAATTTTATTTTTATCTCTCACCCGAACCCAAATGTACAAAAACACCTTTCCTTGTTAAAAAATGTAGAAATTGTCGATCCAATCCCGTATAATAGATTTATCGAGGAATTAGCTGTGTGTCAATTTGTGATCACCGATAGCGGAGGCATTCAAGAAGAGTCTTCTTTTTTGCGAAAAAAGAGTATTGTTTGCCGACATAAGACTGAAAGAATCAGCGGCGTAGGAACGTTTTCTAGTTTGTGCTTCCACCCAGAGGATTTAAAGCGGCTGGTTAACGATGTTGCAGTCAATTTCAAAGTCGATCCCTCATTGGAGTGTCCTTACGGAGATGGCCACTCGGCAGAAAAAATATTTAATATTTTAAAGGAATTGTAGATGTCGCTTGGGTTTGTAGAAGATCTTTTTTTTCTTTTGGAAAAACTTAAAAAGAATGAAAACTTTGCATTTGTGAGGTATTCCGATGGTGAAGTTTTTGTGATGCAAAACAAACATTTAATTCTTCGAGAAAAGTTTGTTAAAGTGGCAGAAACCACTTATAATTTCGGATACTCCGAGGACGATCACAAAGAATTCATCCCAGAAGAGCATGGCTTTTTGAAGGACAAGTTAATTGAATCATTTTCCTTTAAGAAAGAAAATTACTTTATTGGCGCCGGCTGCGCAAATTGCTCTTGCGCTATCCGCGAATACATTCCGTGGCTACAACAGTATTACAATAATGGCGAAGAGCACTGGGTAAGTCCCAATCTTTTTGTCAACTCTAACTATCCGATATTTGTAGGCCAGTATATACCAGAGTTTAAAAATCATAAAGTAGTCATGACATGCAGTGAAAATGCTGATCTGTCTGGATTGCCCTTTAACGTTGTAGGGGACTTTAGAGTTGGAAAGAACTGCATTATCAACGATCATCATCTGGTAGACGAAATTAAGGATTGGATTGACGGAAACAACATTACAGACCATCTTTTTCTATTTTCTGCTAGCAGTTTAAGTGAGGTCTTAATTTACGAACTTTACAAACACAACGATCAAAACACATATTTAGATATTGGTACTACTCTTCATCATCATATGAGGTTGGGGATTGAGAGAGATTACTTGAAAGCATATTGGCACAATAAAATGCATCCGGACATATTCAAATCATGCGGCTAGTAGAAAATAATCCTAAATACTGGGAATTTATTCGTAACTTGCGTAATGATAGACGAGTAAAGACTGGCTTTATTCAACAAAAATATATTACGAAAGATGAACACATCAATTTTATGGATACGTATAACGACAATTATTATATCTGTTTAATTGAGGAGGTACCAGCTGGCTATGTCGGTCAAATTGAGGGCGATATTAGGGTGGCAACGCACCCCGACTTTCAAGGAAAAGGAGTCGGCAAATATATGATCAATCAATTGATGAAAGATTTCCCCAATAGCGTTGCCAAGGTTAAAGTTGAAAACGAGCCGAGCTTGCGTTTGTTTGAAAGTTGTGGATTTAAAAAGAAATATCACATTCTTGAGATTGAGGAATAGCTGTGTTTCATTCGGAGGAAGAGGCACTTGGTTCGCAAAAGATAACTTTATTTTTAATGACCAAAAAAGGCTTTTCTGTGTTGAGCAATCTCATAGAGAAGGGAATGGCTCAGGTCATATATAGTGTTGTTTCTGCCCGGGATAAAAGTATTGAAGAGGATTATTATGCGGACATCAAAGCATTATGTCTAGAAAATAAAATTAATTTTTATAATAAAAATGATGACTATGAGATTGTAACCAAATATGCCTTTGCTGTTTCATGGAGATGGCTTCTTCACTATGAAAAAATAAAACTGATTGTTTTTCACGACTCAATACTCCCCAAATACAGAGGATTTAACCCCTTGGTATCTTATTTATTAAATAAAGAGAGGGAGATAGGAGTTACTGCGCTTTTCGCCAGTGAGGAGTTTGACGCTGGACCAATAATAGCACAAGGAAGTGCTGAGATTTCTTATCCTATTAAATTGGCAGAGGCCATAGATGTCCTATGTGAAATATATGAAACGCTTTCTTATGAAATTGCCACTAAGATAATTGAAGATAAAGTTATAGATTCTCATGAGCAAGACAGGGAAAAGGTGTCATACAGTATCTGGAGGGACGAACAAGATTATAAAATAGATTGGAATAAAAGCTCTCAAGAAATTTCTTTATCAATAGACTCTTTGGGGCCACCCTATCTGGGAGCCTCCTGTATAGCCAATGGCCGCAAGATAAGAATATACGATGCCGTACCACATAAAGATTTAAAGATAGAAAATAGAACGCCGGGAAAGCTTTTGTTTAAAGACGGCATACATCCTGTTATAATATGTGGGACCGGTTTGTTGAAAATTACAGATGCTGTATGTGATGAGGCAAAACAGAGCATCTTACCTCTTAATAAACTTAAAATAAGATTTGAATAAAAAGAAAATGCTTCACAATCCATACAAAATAGTGAAAATGTTTGAAGAAGAGGTGGCCTTCTATGCAGGCGCCCCATTTGCAGTTTCTACTGATAACTGCACTGATGCACTATTGTTGTGCTGCGAATATCTAAAAGTGAAAGAAGTCACGATCCCAAAGAGAACTTATTTATCAGTCCCACAATCGATTATGCATGCAGGCGGCACAGTGAAGTTTGAAGATAGATCGTGGGAAGGGGTTTATCAACTCAAACCTTATCCAGTCTATGACGCTGCTAAAAGATTTACCAGCGGAATGTATATGCCAGGAACTTACATGTGTTTGTCTTTTCATATCAAGAAGCATCTTAAAATTGGCAAAGGCGGTATGATATTGTGTGATAGTTACGAAGCATATCAGTGGTTTAAGAAAGGGAGATATGAAGGACGATCAGAAGTTAAATATCATGATGATGAAATTGATATTAATGGGTGGAATGCTTACATGACACCTGAGCAAGCCGCCAGAGGATTAATGTTGATGCAAAATTATCCTGAAAATGTACCAGACATTCCCGAGGATCCACCATATAAAGACCTTACTGATTTTCCTCTCTTTAGGGTGCAGTCACGAGAGGGGGACTCGATTTAATGGCGCCCTTATCATCAATAGTAATTATAGAATCGGCCATCACCGCCACAATCTCCCACGGGAAGAAACAAATAAACTACTTGGAAATCGGCGTCGATGAGGGGCTGACGTTTGATAAAATAAAAGCCGAGTACAATGGCATACGGGTAGAGAAAGATGGGGTCGACCCCTATGGAGAATATACAAACAATGTCCATCGAATGACATCTCAAGTTTTCTTTGCTCTTAATCGCCAATTTTGGAAAAAGACATATGATGTTGTGTTTATTGATGGGTGTCACTTTTCCCCAATAGTGGACGAGGAGATAGAATCCAGCTTAAAGGTGCTAAGACCGGGAGGCGTCATAATATTAGACGATACGTGCCCATCTTCTGAAATCAGTGGCCGAGTTACTGAAGAAGACATAATAAATTATAATCGTCAGGTTTCTTATCCGCTTAATCAATATCATACGACTGCTGTAAAAGGTATGTCGGGGTTTCCTCACGTCAACGGAGATGTGTGGAAATCGGTAGCAAAACTAAGAATGACGCGATCTGATTTAAGGATTTTTTCTATTCCGTCCTCCAATAAGACCTTTATAAATAGGGGAATTCAGGAGTCTCTAATGCCGGCAATAGCCATTGAAGACTTAGATTGGCAGTTTTATAAAGATAATCTTAATACTATTCTCAATCCCATAGAGTTTCGGGACATAAAGGGGCATTTACATGCTGGCAAATGAAAAGATAAATGGCCACCTCCCAAGAGAGTTGGACGTAGTAACATTTATAACCGAGGGCTATCATGATTTTATACTAGATGTATTTTTTAAAACGCTCCCACCAGAAATAACTTCCTTGACAATTTTAAATTACAAGGATATTTCTCTTAAGGAATCGAAGCTGTCTGGAGAGACTGGCAACCCGCTCTTTAAAGAATTGATGTATCACCGCTCTATATTGTATGGGAAATATATGAAAGAACATCCTAATCGACACATCTTATTCATGGATAACGATATTATTTTTTATAGAAACTTTAAACAAGACATGATCGACATCATGGAAAGGTGTGATATAACAACACAGGTGCAGAATCAATGCGGCGCCGCATCTTATAAGAATACCGGTGTATTGGGAATGAATTCCACACCAAAGGTTATTGATTTCTGGCACAACAATTTTCTGCGCCGAGTCGGCAACCTTCCTGCTGAAGACAGACCAAAAACATCCCCACAGACTGAATTTAATGAATATATTATTGAAGACGATCTAGATCTAGTATATTATGGGCTCCCCTTTGAATGGGGAGGTATCGCCACGGGATATAATACCTATTTTTATCACGCGATAGGAAACTGGCCCGGGCCGGCCACGCATGCGCAAAAGAAAAAAGAAGCACTTCTTGCAAGCTTTGCCGGCCGAAGAGACAAAGATTTAGAAAATCAAAAGTTAAGCGACACTTTAGGCAGTGAATATCAATCTTATTTTACAGATATAGTACCCCAGAAACAAATACAATAAAGGAAATTTACTCACCATGTTGCATATTATAACTCTGCACTTTACAACCCCCGCGTGGCTAGAGATTCAAAAGAGACATATTGAAAAATATACCACTCGTTACGATCCAAACACCGGTCAACAAAACTATAAAGTATGGCTGGGCTTTTACAATCAAGAACTCCCCAGTGATTTTGTTGTTCCTACCAACTGGGAAACAATAGATCTTAATAAATTGTATCCCCCTGATGGAAGAAACGAACATTACCTTCAAACAGAATGGATGTATCATAACATTGTAAAAGATAATATGAAAGATGACGACATACTTGTTTTTATGGATAGCGATGCCTTTCCAGTCATTCCACACTGGGCCTCAGAGTTGCAGGGAATTTTGACCGACAACCAGGGAAGACTCATGAATACGCAAGCGTCCCGCGAGACGTTGGGATATCCAGAGGTTGTCGGAATATATCAGTTGGAAAACAGAGGCATCGCCCAGACAGATAATTATTATCCGGCACCAGATCTTTGTTTTTTCGCAACAACAAAAAAAGTCTGGGAAGAAAAACAGCTTCAATGGACTATAGATCCCTCTAATCCGGAGCATCAAAACCCTGCTTTTGGATTATTAGATATAATCAGAGAAAAAGAAGTCAGGGAATGTAAGCTGATGAGGACTAATATTTTTGATGCACACAATGTAATGTTTGGCGTATATGGAAATATGATCTATCACCAGGCATGCGGCTCTAGGGCCATTATTGGGCGCCCCCTGGAAACTGCTGGAGCCAAAGCAGAGACTAGTCGCCACTGCTTTACGGGCTATGATATATTTGGCCGACAAAAGCTTGGTAACTGGTACCGTGAAGACTTCATAAAAAAATGCTCAGATATAGTGGAAACCAACACACAGATATTTGATGTGATTTATAACAGGCTCCAAGAAGATCTGGATTGTGAGTTTGTTAGAAGATATTTTTTGGGAATTCCATGAAAAAGATTAGTCTCGTTGTCAATACAATTTCTAAGAATAGAGACGTGTGGCCTATGTTCTTTGGGCAACTTAAAGAATACATCGACCCGGCCTTGTTCTATAAAAAATATCTTTTTGTCGATGCAGTAGAAGAGGGCATCATTCCTGAAGATTTCGAGGTGGTAACATATAATCAAGATAAGCTCTACCGGGAGCAGTTTGTTTCCTGTATATCTGCCGTAGAGGAGGAATACTGCGTCTACATATCCGAAGATTATATCCTATACGATAGCGTCCGCACCGATCTAATTTTACAATACGCCGACACTTTAAATGAGAATTTAAATCTATCATTTATAAGATTTATGAAAGGTGGCGTCGTAGACAGAGATTTTCCCCTTTATTCGAATTATCCAAACCTCCATCAGATGCACCATAGTTTGCCTTATTTCTACACAAATCAGGCGGCACTGTGGAGAACTCGTGATCTGGAAAAAATACATGTCCATGGCCCTAATTTGCATATTGCAAATAAAGATTGGGAGAACTCCTTTGAATATCGGGCAACCAAAACATGTCAAGAGTTGGATATTCAAGGCGCCTATTGTTATCACGGAGAGCCTAAAAGGGGCCTATACCATTATGACACGGTAGTCTTTCCGCACATATCAACAGCTCTAGTGAAGGGTAAATGGAATATATCTGACTACCCAGATAAAATGAAAACACTCATAAAGAAATATGATATCAATACGGATATCCGAGGAGTCTACTAATGATCATTGCCGGTGACTTATCAATTGAAGTACCAGATACAAATGCTCACCACTGGAACTTGGAAGAGCTTTCCGATATGTCGGACAGGGATAACGTCTTGATGTATGGGTATAACTGCCCTTCGAATATGCGCCTATTGGCAGAGTTTCAGAAGTATAAGAGAAAGATCTATTTTAATAACTGGGCCCCTTGTGAATTCGCACAAGATAAAATGCATGATGTTTTTACGCCGATGAATTACGAAGAGTATTTTGATGAGGTATACTCTATCTGCCCATATACCTGCGAGTGGATGAATGCTTTAGAACTGGGCAGGAAGTATAGATCCATATTTTATCCTTTTCACAAAGATCTTATTCCATCAGTGCAAGAGAAGAAATACGATGTGATTTATCACGGGGGAATCCACGGTGCCGAACACGTGGATTGCTTAGAGGCAATGTTGGGATTCAATTATCGTTACGTAACCATGACACACCACATCAATAATCTAACTAGGACATTTTTACCCTATGCCACCAATGTCAATTTACCTTTTAACGAAAAAATTAATTTAGTTGCAAAAAGTAAAATATCAGTATGTTATAATTTAGTACATGCAGAGCCGCTCCACGTAAACAATATAAGGAAGTGCCCTGACTATAAGAATAATCAAGCATTTTCAACAATAGGAGACTGGAATGTATTCCCTCAGTTTAAAACAAGAATGCATGAAGGTGCGATATCGAGGACTTTGAATTTAGTGATGAAAGATGAGTGGAACATTGCAGAGCGGTATTATGTGCCTGGTGAAGAATTTATGTATTTTGAAAACAAGAAAGACTTGAGGGATAAAATACATGAAATAAGTAAAAATTGGGACGCGTATCAACCAATAGTAGATAAGGCATTTAAAAAGGCGCTATCTTATACAACGGAGAAATTCGTTGCAACAATTAAAGAGCCGCCCACAAAGAAAGGAAACAACAATGACCAAAACGCAATGTAGATCTTGTAAGGCAGAATCGCTGGAAGTCATTCTAGATTTAGGGGATCAACCATGGTGTAACGATTTCCTATCAGAAGATAAGGTAGGCCACGAGGCCAAGTATCCGCTTCGTTTGAACTACTGCACGGAATGTGAACTTTTGCAACTAGACTACACCGTATCAAAGGAAACAATGTTTGGAGATCATTGTTATTTATCAGGAATGACACAGACGCTCAAAAATCATTTCCATGAAGTCGCAGAAGAAAATGTTGAGCAATTTAATATTCATGAGGACGATTTGGTGGTTGATATTGGAGGGAATGATGGAACTCAGTTAATGCAATACCAGAAGTGTGGGGTCAAAAATGTATTAAATATTGAATGTGCAACCAGGGTGTCCGCGATCTCGCGACAACACGGGGTGCCAACAATCACTGACTATTTTAATAGAGAGTGCGTAAAAAAGAACATAGGCGAGAAACAAGTGAAGCTTTATAATGCTTCTGGAGTCTTTTTTCATCTGGAAGAACTCCACAGTGTAATTGATGGAATTAAATTTTCTCTGCGAGGAGATGGTGTTTTAATTGTCCAGTTTATGTACGCAGGGACCATGATTGAAAAAATGAATTTCGACACCATATATCATGAACATTTATGCTACTATACTTTGAGAAGCCTTAATAATTTATTAGCACCATATTCTTTAGAGATATTTGACGCCTATTACTCTGAGATTCATAGCGGCTCTATTGTCGCTAAAATCACTCACAAAGATGGCAAATTGAATGAAAAGACTGAGCGATTTTTACAACTCTTAGAGAAGGACAAAAAGTATACAACTGAAAAGTTTCAGGAATTCGCTGAAAAAATCACGGAAAGACGATATAATCTTAAGGAATTGCTTTCTAATCTAAAAAAAGAGGGACATACGATATATGCCTACGGAGCCCCCGCGAAGGGAAATACTTTATTAAATTATTTTGACATTGATAAAACTTTAGTAGACAAGGCCGTCGAGATCAATGAGCTAAAGGTGGGAAATTTTCTTCCACAATCTCACATTCCCATAACACGCGAAACCAAGGAAGACTACCCTGATTACTATCTTTTATTATCCCATAATTTTGCAGAAGAGATAATTCAAAAGAACCAGGACATCATAGAAAAGGGAGTCAAATTTATAGTTCCATTTCCAGAAGTGACAGTGGTGGGGGCATAAAGTGAAATATTTGGTAACTGGAGGGACTGGTTTTCTGGGGAGACATTTAACACCCAAGTTAAAGGCCCAGGGCCATGAAGTTTATATTTCCAACAGTAAAGTGGGAAATCTTAATAATATCGAAAACCTTCTTCATTTTAATGAACACAAATTTGATTACATTTTACACTTAGCGGCCGTAACAAAGGCAGGCGACTATTGTTTAAAGTATCCCGGCGATCAATGGCTTTCAAATCAAAGGATAAATACAAATATTTTAGAGTATTGGAAAGACCACCAACCCCAAGCAAAAATGGTGTGTATGGGAACAAGCTGCTCTTATTCACCTGATATCTTTATGAAAGAGGAGAATTATCTTGTTGGAGTACCTGAGAGCAGTTTGTATACTTACGCAATGACAAAAAGAATGCTACTCGTGGGCTTACAATCTCTTCAGCGGCAATATGGATTGGAGTGGTTGTATTTTATACCCTCCACCCTATATGGTCCTGAATTTGAGTTGGATGATAATCACTTTATATTTGATTTTATTAGAAACTGCTATAACGCTAAAAATCATGGAGAAGAGTTTGTCGTATGGGGAGATGGTACGCAGCGCCGCGAGTTAATATATGTCGGAGATGCTGTTGATGCGATGATTAATTTGTTTGATTATAAAAACGAAGTATTTAATCTTGGCTCCGGAGAAGATTTTTCTATAAATGAGTTTGCAAAAATTGTCTGCAGCTGTTACAATTATGATTATAATAGAGTGGAACATGATTTAACAAAATATGTTGGAGTTAAAGAGAAAAAAGTTGACACTCAAAAGGTATTAGAGTTTCTTGGTGAAAAGCCATTCTTAAGCACAACCCTAGAAGTGGGTATTAAGCGGAGCGTAGAATATTTTGTTGGGAAAAGAAAAAATGGTTAATGTTTATGTTGTAGTGGACGAGGGATACTTGCGGCTTATCAAGCATCCAGATTGCGGGCTGTTAGCAAATCTTCCTTCCGGGTTTCCTTCGATTACTACTGTAGTGACAGAGGGAATTTCTGAAACTCGCCCGGGACAAACTAACGACGGAGATTTCAAGACTCTTATGTTAGAGAGGCTTACAATGTATGTTGATATTATAAAAAAGCACCAAGGTGAGATAGTTGTATTGTTGGATGCAGATATTGTAATTTTTGAAAATTTTATTGATGATATTGGTGAAAGGTTGAAAAAGAGGGATTTCCTTCACCAAGGTATGGGAATTATGGCCCTCAATTCAAATAGCACAACAATTGAATTTTGGGAAAGCTTTTTAGATAAGTGTAGGGGCATTCTTCCCCATGAGAGACAAGATGGATATCCTGAAATAGAATTTCGCGATCTTATCATCGAAAAACAAGGGGAAGGGTGGTGCGAGAAGCTACCACCAGAATACGGCTATCTTTGTGAGAATACTTATATGTACCATGCTATGAATGGTGGCTCAACGCTATCGGAAAAACGCACTGTGTTAAATATAGCGCTAGCGATCAACAAGAATATAAAGCAAAAGCAACCTCTTCCAATGGAGGAAGCTTTTTATAATTCAAAATACAACACTATACATTCTATAGGTTATTATTGTGGAACCCATGGGCCAGCCACAGACGGTGAGGAAGGAGGCGCATGGCTTTTGCGACAGATTGGTAGTGAGTATCTTAAAAGAGTAGTAGACGAAGGAGAAACGATGGGAAAGATTTTTGATAATATATGCAGGTTGAATGATTTTGAGGTCGAGCCAAGGCTCTATAAGGCATGGAAGTACAGTTGGGATCCAGATTCTGACTACGGATTCTTCTTCGATTATAAGGGGCAAAATGTAATGAGGCTCCGCTGCGGACATGTCGAAGTGAGCAAGGAATCAAAAAAATCAGCAGGACACACCAATGCTAGCGTAGGTTCTGCGTTCGGCAATTGGGGCACTCATAATGACTGAAAGAAAATATTTACCTACATTATCAGAATTGATTGACAGATTATCAATCGCACAACTTAAAGAGGTATTTATCTCCGACCATAAAGAAGAATATGCTCAAGAAATATCTGATATATGTCATGATATTCAATTGCTATTGGATCAGTCTGAAGACGTAAGTGCTGAAATAATCCGAGCCATCGTTGTTTTGTCACAAATGAACTTACATATTTGGCACAACGAGTCAAACTATCGTAAGGGGATTAAAGACGGTAATAATCTTGAATTGACACATGGTCTAAATGGAATTAGAAACACAGCCAAAAATAAAATACAAGAGGTTGTCGGCGGCCGAAAAGATTATAAGATTGATTGTTTGGCCGCCGAATTTAAAGAATGGGAGATTAGTTGGTGATATCTAAAGAGTATTATAAATTTTATTTAAGTTTGCATCAAAATAAATGGTGTCGGCGCCTCCATGTTCTGGGGCAGCTAGTGACAATTTTGTTTACTGGTTTTGTCATCTCAAGTCAACATTGGTTGTTGATTCCGTTGATTCCATTTGTTATTTATCCTTTTGCATGGGCCGGCCATTTGCTTTTTGAAAAAAATCAACCTTTAGCATGGGAGGGGTTGGGCGATTATGGTCGAACCACCCTGAAGGCTAAGCTTTGTGATTGGATTATGCTCAAGGACTGGCTCTTGGGAAGATTTGTGCGATAATGAAAATACTAGTAATAGGGGATAGTTGTACGGACGTCTATGTCTATGGTGAATGTGCCCGGTTATGTCCTGACGCCCCAGTTCCTGTTTTGATCCCCAAAAAGGAAACAACTAATGGGGGGATGGCACGAAATGTATATCAAAATATCCTTTCCCTGGGGGCATCATGTGATTTGATTACAAACAGCGAAAATATAATTAAAAAACGATATGTCGATGAGAAAACAAATCAGATGTTGGTGCGTGTCGATTCTCACGAGAACAATATTAAGCGCGTCTCTTTTAAAAACGGATTTGAGAAGTATGATGCTGTAATCATTTCAGACTATTGTAAGGGCTTTTTAGAGGAGGAGGACATTGAATATATTTGTAATTTACATGATTGTGTATTCATTGATACTAAAAAATTACTGGGCCCATGGTGTGAAAAGGCTAAATTTATTAAAATAAATGATTTCGAGTTTAGCAGAACCAAACATCTTTTGAAGGGAATTAACAACCTTGATGAAAAATTAATTGTAACTCTAGGAAGCAAGGGGTGTCAATACAAAGGGGAGATCTTTCCCGTAGATAAGGTAGAGGTAAAAGATATGACTGGGGCCGGTGATACATTCTTGGCCGGCCTTGCATATACCTTCTTAAAGACACGCGATATCAAAAAGTCGATTAAGTTTGCAAACAAATGTGCAACACAGGTTGTTCAACAAAGAGGGGTGGCAACAGTAAAATGAATATTTTAATTACGGGCGGCGCCGGCTACATCGGTTCAGAATTAGCTGGTGTTTTGTTGCCAGAACATAACGTTACTGTTTTGGATTCGTTGCTATATGATTCCACTTCATTGCTGCGTTATATTCCACATGAAAATTTTAATTTTGTAAAGGGCGATGTGCGAGACCGAGAGTTGCTGGCCAGCCACCTAAAGGCTAACGACGTTATTATTCCGCTAGCAGCTTTAGTTGGATTTCCCCTGTGCGACAAAAGAAAGCGAGAGGCCGTTGAAGTTAACTACGAAGTTAACAAGTGGATTGCTGACAATAAGTCTAAAGATCAAATGGTTATATATCCATGCACAAATTCTGGTTATGGTACGAGCGCAGACGGGACAGTTCGCACAGAAGAATCTCCACTCAATCCAGTATCTTTATACGGAAAAACAAAAGTAGACGCAGAAAATGCCTATAAAGATTCAGAGAATTGCACGACTTTTAGATTAGCCACAGTTTTTGGCCCTTCCTCTAGAATGAGAACAGATCTTCTTGTTAACAACTTTGTTTTGAGAATAATGAAAGATCGCCTAATCGTGTTATATGAGTGTGAGTTCATGAGAAATTATGTGCATATTTTAGACATATGTCGATCTTTTGAACATGTTATTAATAATTGGTCGATCTGTAGAAACGAGACTTATAACGTCGGAAACGATGCGCTGAATATGAACAAGCTTCAACTCGCAACAAAGATCAAAGAATATCTTCCGTTGGAGATTATTCAGGCAGAATACACCAAAGATCCGGATGTACGCGACTATATCGTAAGCAGTCAGAAGTTTTACAACACGGGTTTTGAGTGTCAATACGATTTGGATATTGGGATAAAGCAGCTATTAAAAGCATATTCACTTATCGACAGTCCATGGTTTGCCAATTATTAAGAGATGAAAAAAACAATTTTTACAAACGGATGTTTTGATGTAATACATCGCGGCCACTTTGAACTACTTAAATACTGTAAATCATTAGGTTATGTAATCGTAGGCTTGAATGGTGACGACAGTATTAAAAGATTAAAAGGAGAGCACAGACCCTTCTTTTCCCAACAAGATCGCAGATTTATGTTAGAATCATGTAGGTTTGTTGACGATGTTGTAATCTTTGACGAAGATACTCCATATAATTTAATAAAACTGTTACAGCCTGATATAATTGTGAAAGGTGGAGACTATAAAAGAGAAGATATTGTGGGTCATGATTTATGTGAAGTTGAGATTTTCAATTATATTAACGGATACTCCACTACAAAAGTTTTAAAAGGTATTAAATGAAAAGATATGTTTTTGATATTGATGGAACAATTTGCACACAAAGTGCGCCCGACTATGCAAATGCGCAACCTTTTGTGGAAAGGATCAAGAAAATAAATAATTTATATGATAAGGGAAATACAATTACCTTATATACTGCAAGGGGTATGGGAAGGCACGAAAATAACCCGTTGCTGGCCATACAAGATTTTTACGAGTTTACTGCTAATCAACTAAAAGAATGGGGCGTCAAGTATCATAATTTATTTCTAGGAAAGCCAAATGGCGATTTTTATATCGACGATAAAGGAATAAGTGATGGAGACTTCTTTGGAAATTAAGTTTGTTCCCAAGGGCTGGGGTTTTGAAAAATGGATTGTGAACTGCGATAAATATTGCGGGAAGCTCTTATATTTTGTCAAAGGCAAGCGCTGCTCGTGGCATTTTCATAAGATTAAGGATGAAGTTTTTTACGTTCAGTCAGGCAAACTATTGGTTAAGTTTTCTGAAGAAGATGATCTGAATCGTGCCCAAGAAATCATACTGGGACCGGGCGACAACTTCCATGTATATACAGGGCTAAAACATCAGATGATTGCACTAGAAGACACTGAATTGTTTGAGTTTTCAACACAGCACTTTGATAGTGATTCCTATCGCATTATTAAAGGAGACTAAATGAAAATAGTGACAATAACGGGGTGCTTAGGATTTATAGGATCATATGTAACACGCCGCTGCCTTCAGCGCGGCTGGAAGGTACTGGGGATTGATAAATGCACTTATGCCTCCAATCCAGATCTACTGAAAGAATTCGAACAATATGATAATTTTTCTTTTGAAAAGAAGGATATTTGTGACTTAACATCATTGCCGGATTGTGATTATGTTGTGAATGTTGCCGCCGAGACCCACGTGGGAAACAGCATTATTGATAGTACTGATTTCATTTGGAGCAATGTAAACGGGGTTAAAAACCTTCTAGACCTAATAAGACGAAAGCCCAGCAACATTTGCAGCCAGCCCATTTTGTTCCACTTTAGCACTGACGAGGTTTATGGAGACATTACTGAAGGCGCCCATATTGAAACCGACCCTCTTAAGCCAAGCAACCCATATTCTGCCTCCAAAGCTGCCTCTGACCATCTGATTACAGCATGGGCCCGAACTTATGGAGTTGAATACATTATTTTAAGGCCGACAAACAATTATGGCATTGGTCAATATCCAGAGAAATTAATTCCATTGGTGGTTAAGTTGTTACAAAGAGAGAGAAATATACGCCTTCATAACGAAGGGGAGCCCTTTCGCAACTGGCTTCACGCAGATGATACGGCGCTAGCGGTCACAACTATCATTGATTCAGGAAAAGTTAACGAAATATTTAACGTTGCCGGCAATTTTGAACAAAAAAACATAGAAACAGTTAAAAAAATTATCAAT
>TARA_R110002074_G_scaffold161618_2_pt1 | contig 19730 bp, 19 predicted proteins | sample TARA_R110002074 | Tara Oceans TARA_R110002074 (sample SAMEA4397215) | marine metagenome | biome: Polar Biome; feature: [MIX] marine epipelagic wind mixed layer (ENVO:01000061); material: water (ENVO:00002006), including particulate matter (ENVO:01000060) such as... | depth 10-100 m | reverse complement strand
TCCTTTATGATTGCGTTTCCAACTGGTTAAAACTGTTGAATTATTTTCTAGCCTTGAATTATAATGAAGCCTTCCAAAGCAAATAGCTTCTCTTAAAAACTTTTGTTTAATGGTTTCTTTATATTTAGATATTGGTTTTTTGGAAAGAACAATATTATGGCGTTTTTCTACTTCTTCTATAGCTTCATTGGATAATGCATGATAAATAAGCAAATCGCAATTTTCCTTTACCAAATTAGGTATGATTTGAGAAAACAAATAATTTCTTATTCCTGTTCCGTCTGGAACGACTAATATTACTTTTTTTGTTTTCGAATTCATTCTGACTTTTTCTATTTCCTAAAAAAATGGCTGAAATTAGCCCATATTTAATTTATTTTCTTGGTTCTATGCTATTTCTAGTGGGTACAATATGTATGTTCATTTTTTCCTTGATGAAAAAACGAACCAAAAAAATCAAGATTTAAGAAGCTTTTACTAAAAATTTCTTTTGCTACGGCACAAAAATAAAGTGCTCTGATTTTTTTTGAATCATTTGGTAAACATCATGTTATTAGTCTTTTATAAGCTATTTTCTTCCGAAGATTTTTGTTTAACCCTTCTCTTCAATTCATTTTTCACGTAAAACCTTATTAGGTCATCTAAACTATCGTAAACCAATACACTTTTAAAAAATAACCCATTCCATTTAACATTGAGCCTTTTTCTTATTCGTAGCGACGCTATGCCTCTCAAAAAGACCTTCATCTGAACATCCCGATAGCCATCGGGATTCGGTTAAAAACATAAAGTCAAAATGAGTTCGCCAATAAAAGTTTCTATTCTGGATTAGATTTTAATTCTTTTTTTAACATTTTTTCTGCATTCTTCCAATCTTCCATAGTATCTATATTTATATACCTACTTGAATCTGTTTCTATATATCCAATAGATTCTCCATATAAAGAATTACTTTCAATAATAGTATTTGTTTTTGTGATATAAATAGAACCATCTCGAATAAAAGCATCGGGTAAATCTTGTCGTCTTTTTATTATTTCCGAATCTTTTGTAGCACTATTTAAATTTCCTTTTTCTGAAACTAAAAAAGTCCAATGTGGATTATAATGATGAGGTACTTTTTGAACTGAAAGCAAGGTATCTATACCATCAGCTATAAACTTTTTTATAGCCAAATCTATATCTTGCGCAGTTCTAAGAGGTGTTGTAACTTGAAGTAGGCATATGGCATCATAGTGTTCCTTTTGTTTATCTAAAAATGTTATTGCATGCTTAACAACGTCAAATGAACCCGCAGAATCTGTAGCTAAATGAGGTGGTCGTACAAATGGGACATCTACTCCAAGACTTTTCGCGATTGATATAAGTTTTGCATCTTCAGAAGATACTATAACCCTATCTAGATGCTTAGCTTCTAATGCAGCTTCAACTGTATATTGCAACAAAGGTTTTCCTAAAAGTTTTTTTCGGTTTTTATTCGGAATTCCTTTACTTCCTCCCCTTACTGGTATTATTCCCAAAATCTTCATTAATAAGTGATTGTTTTGTGAAACCTTAATTCTAAATCCGCTAATATTCCAGCAATTTTTTCTCCACTAAACCCTGTTCCATAAATAGTACTATTAGGATATGAAGATGCTTCTAATTGAAACTTTATAGCTTTCTTAATTTCTATTTCTTCATAGGGAACATCAATCACATTCTCTCCTCGTAATCTTCTATTTTGCCGAGTTCCTATATTAACTACAGGAAGTCCTAAAAAAGAACATTCTCTAATTCCAACACTACTATTACCTACCAAACATTGACTGTTTTTTAAAAGCTTCAAAAAATCCATAGAATCCATATTTTTAAAAAACCGAATGTGTTTTGGGTTATACCGTTCTCGAAATGATCTAATTCCATTAGAAGTCCCATCTGATCCAGCATCTACATTAGGCCAAAACCAAAAGGTTGGTATTTCTAAGTTATTGATAACGTTTAAAGTTTTAGTAACTGCCTCTTTTGCTTCTTTATATTCGTTTGTAACTGGATGCTGTAAAACAACAATATATTTGTCTGGAACTTCTTGTAAACCACCAACTCCGCCATATTTTAATATTGGATTAAAATCCAATCCGTCTATATGTAAAATCTGATTTGCTAAATCAATAGATGGACAACCCGTGTTAAAAACATAATTCTCATCCTCACCTAATCGTATCACTCTTTTTTTAGCATCTTCAGAAGCTACTAAATGCACATCTGCCAATTTTGTGTTAGCATGTCTTACTTTTTCATCAATATTCCCTGTTACCTCTCCGCCTTGCATGTGAACTAAAGGTATATTTTGATACGAGGCAGCAATTGATGTTGCTATAGTTTCAAAACGATCAGCAATAGTTATTACGGCATCAGGTTTTAGATTATAAAATACATTAGCCAACTCCATAACACCTAAACCTGTAGTTTTTGCCATCGCTGTTTTGTTCTCTCCCTCAAGTACCATAAACACTTTTTCATTTATAGTAAAACCATCGCTTTCAATATAATCTGCAGCAGTACCATACCTGTCTAATAAAGCAGATCCGGCGACTACTAACTGAAGTTCTAAATTTGGATGTTCTTTAATTGCAACTAAAACACTCTTAACTCTGCTATATGAAGGTCTAGCGGTAACTACCACACAAATTTTTCTTTTAACTTTATTCATTTAAACTAAGAGTCTATTTAAGATTTCATTAATTATTTTTTTATGCCTCTTTTAGTACATTATTTCGTTAAAAATTTGAACCGTAACTAGGCTATGCTTAAAAATTTTGTCTCATACTGTATCAAAAATAGCCTATAAAAAATCTAATCACAAAAACTTAAACAGACTCTAAATCTTTATCATTAAGAAACTCCCAAGGGCTTAAATCTCTAGATAATTTTTTACCAACAACCTTTTCAAATTCAATGGCATCAATCCCATAACCTTTTGGTTTTTTAGCATCTAAATCTAAAAAAGTCAAACAATGTCCTTTTGGTAATGCTTTATTAACAGCTAAAGATTTTTCAAAAATTTGTTTTAATTCTGTAAAATCATCCGTATTTCTTTTATCAATTGGGTTTTTCAATGCATGGTATATATATTCTACTTCTTCAGTTAATGTTTTTACCTCTTCAATGGTTAAAGATGATGTAACATCTGGTCCGGATTCATCTCTAGATAAAACAACATGAAACTCGAAAATTTCAGCTCCTAAAGCAATCGCAGCTATTCCAGTGCTTATTTTTGCAGAATGGTCTGAAAAACCAACAGTGACATTATACCGCTTTTTAAGTTCTCGTATAACATTGAAACCTAATTGTTCTGAAGACGTAGGATAAGCCGTTGTGCACTGCATGATGCTAAAATCTATTTTTCTTGATTTTAAGAACGACACAGCAACATCCAATTCTTCAAACGAACTCATTCCTGACGAAAGAATAACAGGTTTTTTAGTTTGTGCGATTTTCTCTAACAATAATAAATTATTCACTTCTCCAGAGCCAACCTTATATCGTTTTATTCCTACTTGTTCCAATAAATCTACTGCTGCATTGCTAAAAGGTGAACTCATAAACTCTAACCCAACGGCATCACAATGTTTTTTTAAGGATTTCCACTCTTCCAAAGAAAATTCCATGGCTTTCCAATATTCAAACCTTGAATCATATTCAGTGGTGAACTGAACTCGAAATGGCTCATGCATACTACTTTCAGCATCAGCTATATGTGTTTGAAATTTTATAGCATCAACTCCAGTTTTTGCTACTGCATCAATATAATCATGGGCTTTTTGGATATCACCATTATGCGCTTGACCTACTTCGGCAATTAAATAAGGTTTTTTTTTAATAGTCATATCAGTAATAAGATAGATTTCTAAATAGTAGTGTTTTAAGACAATAAAATGGCAATGTTTTTAATTTTCATTTATCGCTTCAATAAATTTCTTCTCCCAATTATTATAATCCCAAATTTTGCTTGTCACTGTTTTATTTGGTCTAATTTTCCCAAAGTTAGTGTCTTTTCTGGCTAAGTTAAATGCTTCTATCCAATTTTCTGGGTCATTTATTTTTTCAACCAAATAAACATTCTCTAAACCACTAAGAACTTCTGGTGTGGCTCCTTTATTTGATGCCATAACGGCATTACCACATTTTAAAGCTTCTATCATGGAAAGTCCGAACCCTTCGTCATAAAAAGTAGTAAAAATATAGTAATTACTAATTTTTAAATATGCTGCTACCTCTTTATTACTTATACGACCAATATTGTTGACTCTTGGATGATTATATATACTATTACTACCTACAATAATGACTTTTAAATCTGGGAGGTTTTTTAATAATTCTTCAATTATGTTATGAAAAATATGAATCCCTTTTTTGGGTCTATCATTAGCTACCCAAATTAATATTTCATCATTTATATTATATCCTTTTTTTTCTCTTTGTTTAGCAAATTCATTTTCATCTAAAGGAAAAAAAATGTTTGAATCCACTCCGTTTCCAACAACAATTGTTTTTGGAAAGTTTTTAGAATATTTGTTTTTACTAAACTCATAGCCTTTTTGTGACAAAAATAATATTTTGTCTATTTTGTGTAATACGTCGTGCTTCAAATTCAGTTCAAATCCATGAAACGAAAAAATTATTTCTATTGAACATTTGTAGCTGTTTTTAGTTAATGTTAGTGCTTCCAATAAATGAATATCATCTATAACAACAAGAGTAATTTTATTTGCTCTTTTTGATAATAATTTAATTTTCTGAATATACTCTTTTGCAACCCAATATTTTAAATTCAATCCTCTAACTTCCTTTCGCCAAGTAATAAACTTTCTTTTTTTACAACTAAGATATTTCTCGTTATAGCTTGAAGGTGATAATATATAATCAAAAAAAGCATTGTTTAAATTTAGCTTGGATATTCTTGTTGTCCAACTACCAATTCCCTTAGTTGGTAAAGCTCGATTACTAACCAATATCTTTAATGATTGTTTCATTAATATGAATTTTTCATTCCTTTAAAACTAAAATAGAAGGTTTTAAATTTTTTAAAGAATAATAAATGCAATAGATTCCCTATTTTATAACCTATTGTCCCAATAGTTTTAGCTTTCGGTAGACTATTAATGGTTTTATAAGTTGCATTGGAAGTATCCATTTTTCTAAATTCGTCATGCATCCAACTTTCTTCCTTATTACCTAAATGATACCCATAATTTTTTAATGTAGATAGCCTTAAAAACCCTCCTTTGTCGTTTGGTCTATCTAAATATTGATTTTCACTACCTCCTACTATTTTAAATTTACAATTCTCTCTTGGTGAATGTTTAAAAACCTCAGCTCTAAAAGTTGCCATAAAATGACCACAACCAATGACAGCTTTTCCTTTTTTATTTGAAAGTACTAGGTGCTTTTTTAAATGCATTTTATTATACATTTTTCTACCAATGCTACCTTCGAATTTTAAAAGCCCATCTGGATCAGTTATTTCCTCAAAATTCAATTTCCCTTTAAAAAAAGCATAATAAATGGTGCTGTTTAAATATTCTCCTCGGTAGGCAATACTGCTTGGTACTGGCGATACCATACCACATTCGGGAAACTCCACCATCGTATTTTCTACCGCTTGTTGCCAATTGGGTAAAAACATAACATCAGCATCAGCAATAGTTATTATAGGTTCTAAATTACTTTTAATTGCAGCATATAGTGCATTTACTTTACCCAAGTTAATTTTAGAATTCAGCAATTGATCTATTTCTTTATGTTGTAGATATAATTCTTCCAAATAATTTGAAACGGCAATACATGATGCATTATTTATAATTGAAATCTTTGTTTTTTGGTGAATTGTTTTTAATAAAGAACTAAAACACAATTTTAAAATTTTTAAACCATCTTGAAAATAGGGTTCGGTTAGGTTTGGGATATAGACAGGTATGACAACTCTATGATAAGCATCAACTTCTAAAATATTTTGTTCTTTTTCTGGGTTATTTCCTATTCTCATAAAAATCGATAAGTAGCTTCAGTCCTTTTTCTAAAGCTATTTGTTCTTTACCTAACAACGCTTTCATTTTTGAAGTGTCTGGACATCTTCGAGCCATATCGCCCTCCTCCAATGCTGGAACATGAATGATTTTTGAATTAGAATTTGATACTTTTATTATTGTATCTGCTAATTCCAATACTGTCATTTCTTTATCACTTCCAATATTTATAACTTCATTATGGTATTTGGGGTCTTTTAATGATTTAATACAGGTTTCAATATTATCATCTACAAAACAAAAAGATCGCGTTTGTTTTCCATCTCCATAAATATAAATTGGCTCATTTTTTAAAGCAGCTTTTAAAAATTTAGGAACTACAAAGTCCTCACTTTGGTTTGGCCCATAGGTATTGAAAAACCTAAAAATAGTATATTCCAGACCGTATTCTTGGTAATATGATTTAAAAAAAGCTTCACCTACATTTTTAACAATGGCATACGGTAATCTTGAATTTAAAGGTGTAGTCTGTTCATTTTGTGGAATCTCAAATGGTTCCCCATATACTTCAGAAGAACTTGAATAAAAGACTCTTTTAACTCCACTATTTTTAGATAATGATAGTATATTTTTTATGCCTTCAATATCTTCCAATACCATCATAGGGTTTTCTAAAGTGCGTTTCACACCAACCACAGCTGCGAAATGAAAAACATAATCAAAATTAAACCTTCCAAATATGGGTACGATATCATTGTAGTTATTTACATTGGCTTTTAAAAAAGTGACATTTTCCTTTTTTGGGATTTTATCTTTTGAACCTGTTAAAAAATTATCTACTATTACTATTTGGTTATTAGCATCTTTAGATAACTCTAATGTTAAGGCACTTCCTATATTTCCTGCTCCACCAGTAATTAAATATTTGGTTACGCTCATCTCGTTAACTTTTTAATAATTGTTTTTTGAACCCTAAAATTAACAAACCAAAATGGATTAATCTTAAACATGTTACGCAGAGTTTGCCGAAAATTAGTTTTAATCATTTTACTTTGCATTAAACAAAGATTTAATCTAAGTTTTTTATAAACCTGAATACTAATACTGTTTTTATTTTGATTAATAACTTCATATAAATATAATGGCAAATTAATATACTTTTTTTTAGAAGTTGAAATGTTATTGGAATGTTTTCTATAATTCGCCAAAGGTTCATCTATATAATAAAATTTGGTGTGAAATGCACATCTGGACCAATACTCAACATCTTCTAAAGCAGGAGGAATATTTTCATTAAATACTCCCACCTTACTAACCAAATTCTTTCTTATTAATGGCGTTGGCATCATAATAGTCCAATTACCAATCATTCTTACTAGCACATCACCATGTTTATCTATTGGATTACCTGGCTTGCCTATAATTTCACCTGTTTTAATTCCGTTTTCATCAATAACATGACAGCTACAATGTACTAAATCAAAATCTTCATTATTTTCTAATATATTTACTTGTATTTCAATTTTTTCAGGCAACCATAAATCATCGTCATCAACAAATGCTATATATTTTCCTTTAGAATTAGATATCCCAATATTTCTGGGACTTGCAGGCCCTCCACTATTATCTATTTTTATATAAGTAAGATTGCTATACTCACTACATAATTTTTCGTTTTCATCATCAGGTGTTCCATCATCCACTACAATAATTTCAATATTGCTGTAGGTTTGACCAACAATACTATTTAAAGTTTCCTTCAAAAAGTGAGTACGATTATAGGTAGGTATAACAACAGAAACTAGTGGTTGCGACATTATTTAAGTATATTAATACTAAATCTTAGGGTAAATTTAAAACATTCCAACGGACTTCCCAGTTTAAAAAAACGCTTCAGAAAAAAAATAAAATGCGCCTTTTTTAATTCTTTTGTAAGTACTAAAAACACTTCGTACTTTTTTAAGTTTTTAATAGTAATTGTTCTAGAAAACACATCTTGTTTTTCTAAAACTAAATCTTCAAAAAATAGTCGTTTTGCATCATTTTTTTTGCTATTTAATGTTCCTGAAATACTCTTTGAAGACAGTCTGAATTTCAAATAAGCATCATTGCAACCAACTATGTTTTGTCCGTCCGAAAATTCCAACCAAGCCATATCGTCACTACACCATGCCAAAGGATAATTTCTAAAACCATATTTACGATAACTTGTTATACTAAAAACATATTCCGAGAGGCTACTATGTTTATTTCCATAATATTTTTCTATAAATGATTCTGTAGCCAGTTGTAGCTCTGGGTTATTTTGAATACTTCCTATTGGAACACTGTTTTCATCAATTTTAAGTGTTGCAAAACGAAGTAACTTACTTTGTTGAGATTTAAGATTTTGCAATTCCCGATAAAAACAATCAACAAATTTTTCTGATAAACAATCATCGTCACCTAAAATGCAAATCCAAGTTTCATTGTTTATAAGCTTAATACATCTGTCCCATTGCTTTGTTAAGCTTTTACTACCTAAATTCTCGTCAAATCGGTGATATTTGATTGATACATCATTTTTAAATTTATCTATAAGGTTGTCAATAGAATGTTCACTTGCGTCATCACCAATATAAACCGTAAATCTTTTATCGGTTTGCTGCTGTAACGATAGCAACGTTTCTTCAAAAAAATCGTTTTTAAAATAAGGTATAACAATGGCTAGAGTATTATCCATGTATTTGCTTTTCATGTTTTAACAACTCTTGCCATACGCTTATAATGCTTTCCTGTTCTTGCTTCATACTATATTCTTTTTCAATAAATTTTGATGCTTCTAAACCTATTTTTACTATTTTTTGGGGATTAGTTTCAAATTCCAATATGACTTGTTCTAGGGTTTTTGTGAATTCTTGAATGTTTCTTTGCGGAACTTTATAAGTAATATTAGGTAAAAAATATTCTTCCCCGCCCTGTCCAGCATAACCAACCACTACACATCCACATGCCATGGCCTCTGCTGGAGGCATTCCAAATCCTTCCCGATGATTAAAACTTAAAAAAATAGCACTCTCTTTTAAAACTCCTGCAACTTCTTCTTCATTCATCCCTTGAATTGAAACTATATCCCAACCATTTAAAACACCTCTTATATTCAAAATATTTAGAATCTGCTCAGAATCTTCCCTAAGTTTTCTGGGCATAAAAGCAATTTGTTTTTTTTTATTTGCTTGAAATGAAAATACATTTTTATCAATACCATATCTAACACGATAAACTGGTTTATCCACGAGAAAGGTTTTTATATAAGATACTGCATTAGCTGAAGCTACAATAACGCCTTGTAATCTATCCTGCTTATAAATTGAAACAATAGAATTCGTTTGATTTGGAATTCCATAACCTCTAAACGAATAATAGCAATTTTGATTGTAAACTACGGTTTTCTGATCTTGAAAAACCGTATTGATAGCTTTTCCATAAAACTCTGGCAACACAATAATATCATCATCATTGAGTACTAACTTTTTATTATTAATGGATTTATCATACTTAAATTCTGGTTTAAAAGTGTTTTTAACCAGTGTTTTAATTTTATTTATAAGATTTTTGTTAGAATTTTTATTTAATTTGGCAACTATAGGATGCCAAACAACTGGTGTGTTATTTTTAAACCAATTAACTTTAAAGTGTTTATGTCCATGAATCACATAAGCCATAAATCCATTTTTATTTAAAACATCAACCTGTCTATACAATTGCTTGATACCTCCTGCTGGTATGTTTGAATCTGGGCAAATAAAATAGATATGGCTCATTTTACAACTTTACTGTAATTAAAAGTATTGCTTTTTTTAATAAATAGGTATCCTTTGTTAAATGCATTATACACCATTGAAACTATTAAAACCGATGGTAAATGTTTAAAAAAATACTTATTGAATATGTCTTTTCTACAAAAATGCCCTTTTAAATAATAATATCCAGCATATAATGATGCTATTCTGTTTTTTTCCATAGACTGTTGCATAAAAATTCTATGCATATCATGAAGTAAAAAAATACATGTATTATAGTTTAGTTTTAGATCTTTATTTTTAAGAAAGGAATACCTCACACGTAAGCTAGAATATGCTTTTGCAAATGCATTATTTTTTGAATATGAAATACTATTGTCATTAGCAATTACTTTAACCAAAACCTTCGGTAAAATAGCATACATAGGGTCAACTTGCAATACTTTTACATGAAAATCGTACTCCTGTGATTGTTGTAAACTTTCATCAAAAATCAAATGATTCTCATTTAAAAATATTGATTTATAAATCACAGCGTCAATGTGCCAAAAAGCTTTAAAACTTATATAATCGTTAATGGGGTCATCAGACTCTAAAATACCTCCGTGAAATCCATCTAATATTTTTCCGCTTATTGTTACCCATTCACTTTTACAAATACTATAATTCGCATTTGTTTCTCGTATATTTTTTAATTGTAATTCCAAATATTCTGGGTACATATAATCATCACTATCAAAAAATACTATAAAATCACCTTTTGCTTGTTCAAGTCCAAAGTTTCTACAAGCGTTAGCACCTTTAGGTTTGTTTGTTGGTCGTACTAAAAGATTGAAACGTTTATCTCTTATCGCATAATTCTCTATTATTTTATTTGTAATATCATTTGAGCCATCATCAACTATTAGGCATTCCCAATTCTGGTATGTTTGAGATACTATTGAGTTGAGTGTATCACTGATGATCCTAACTCTATTATAAGTAGGTATAATAATTGATATAAGAACGTTAGTATCCAATTTTTGAGTTTATCTTATTTTTAATAGCAAACATCGTTAGTCAAATCGCCTTGGCTATTAATATTCCAAGAACTAGAACTGTTTGCTGTTTTAATATAGAATTTCTGTTCTTCAGTTAAATTATCTTTTTCCACATACCATCCGCCATGTATAGCCATATATGGGGTATTTGTTCGAACAGCATAATAAAAATTTTTTCTAAATGACCATATATTTTTTGGTGGATACAGTGCAAAAGTTGTATCTATACTAGATTGATAATGGTTATTTTTAGTTTTATTTTTCCAGAATCTATTTTCCCATTCTAAAATTTTTGTTTTATTCGGATTTGTTTCTGGTATATCGTCTATTTTTAGGCTAAATCCTACTTTAGATAATTCCCAATTCTTATCTAAAATTTGTTTGAATCTTAAAACAAAGTCATTTGGACAAGAATTTAATGGGACTATATCAGGGTCGGTTAGTACATAATAGCCTTTGCTGTATTTATTGAATATGTTTTTTTGTTCCCAAAATACTCTATGCCCAAAATTCTCGGTCATTCTATGTATTACAACTTCATTTTTTATTTCATCAAAATATTTTAGTAAGGGCTTATAATCCGAGTTATTATCTATAATAACAATATTTAGGTATTCATTTTTTAAGAGAAACTCAATTAATTTATTTAAGTAAAAAAGTTGATTATAACTTACTATAATAATAGGTATAGACTTATAATTCCTATTTTGTTTTACTGTTATTTTATTGAAATGTTTATTTATAAAACGGAAGTAGAAATATCTGGTTTTTTTTGATATTCTAAGGTTTTTAATAATCTTATAAACATTAAATAAAACTCTTTTCACATTAAAAACTTTAAAATCTTTATGAATAATTTACTTTAAAATGATTCTATAAACTTATATTTTTGAGTACCCAAAACTAAAACACGTTTAGAGCCAACATATATGCCTTTGTAAATTGTAATATTCTGCTTCTTAAACAAAATAAGTAATTCATTAACCGTGTCTTGTTCGCCTTTTCTATTGTAATCATCAAATATAATAACAAACTCGTCTGTAGCTTCAAAATGTTTGGCTAGTTTTACTATATCATATCTAGAATAGTGTTCACTTCCAAATGGTCCATCCACCACATATAAATCAAACTTATTTTTAGTGTATTTATCTATACCATCATAAACATTAACAGAGAAGCTTTTAACTTCTTCTTTTTTTAGAGGACAAATAATAATTTCTGAATGTGAAGATAAATTATGATTATTCATAAATTGACTTTTCCACTCACTACTCTCTTCTATAATTTTATGAGTACTTTCTGTTAACTCGTTTTTTAATGTTGCGTTGATGAATTTACTAGATTCTCCTAAGCCAAATTCTAGTATTTTATTAGGTCTATATTCAGTTAAAACTCTATGTAGTACATAAAAAAAAGCATAATTACCTGCCCATCTTCCAATATTTAAAGGTAGTTTTTCCAACCATTCTTTTCCTCTTATACTGTCATGATATACATTTGCCCATCCGTTCTCTAATGTTGCACTTAAGATTTTACGATCTCTTTGTCTAAATTCCTCTGTTATTTTTTTTATTTTTTGAAACATTTTTTTTATTGAGGTTTCATCTTTTTTAAAATACGCTTTACTTTTTTCTTTACCTGTTTCTCTACCAGTTTAAAATCGTCTCTAAGTCTAAATTTTGGTTTGATAAAAGTAAATCCTTTAAGAGCTCCAAAAGCAACTATTTCTTTTCCTTTTACTTGATTTGAAACATTATTTCCATGAATTACTTGAATCCATTGAGGCTTATTTGTTATATTAATTTGTTTTAAGTGCATCCATTCTCCATGTTGATGTGCATAAACTGTTTCTATTTTTTGGTCATTTGTTACACTTTCTAAAAGACTAATAAACGGATTTAATGGATAATTCATTTTACGTAATTTATTAATCTTTCCTATTTCTAAATTATACCCTATTGGCATCTCTAATATACATTTATAATCTACTAAGTTGTTTTGCAATTCCTCTACGGCCTTGTTAGAAAAAATATCATCATTATCTAATCTTGTAGTAATAATAAAATCTGTGTTTTTACAATCCATTTCTTCTAGCAAATCTTGTGATAAAGTATCTTCAAATACTTGATAAGACTCTTTAAACTTAGGTTTGAAATTTGGTAATAAAGCTCCAAAAATTTTTATTTTTTTCTTATATAAATCTGGTGTTGAGGCGTCAAAAAAAACCCACCATTCAAAATTTTTGTTAGTTTGACTTTTTAATGAAGGAAAGCAATAATTTTCAAATAACTGAAATCTATTTTTTAACCAATTATCATCTAAAACTTTATTACCCAAACTGTCTTTATCCCACCTTTGGGATAAATTAAATCTAGTAATTATATAGTGTTTGAATGTCATTGTACTAGCTGTTTTTTGAAATTAACGCTTTTAAAAACATTTTCCTTTTAACCATAAACTTAAAAAATTGCTTAAAACCTAGGTTTACATAATGCAGTTTCAACAAAAAATAAATATGATGAGGAGTCAATAAATTATTATTGACAATTAATTTCTCCATAAAGCTTAATATTTCAGTCCTTTTTTCAACTGCCAAAAATTCTATATGATCTTTACAAAAGTCTTTATAAAACTGTATTGTAGCATCATTTTTTTCTTTTAAATTATTTTTACTCCCAGAAATACTTATAGACGAAACTCTTATTATAACTTTCGCATCATTTATTGTTTTTATTTGCTCTTTTAAAGAAAAATCTAACCAAGCTTTATCATCACTATGCCAACCTAGTGGATAGTTTTTAAACCCTACTTTCTCATATATAGTTTTTTTAAAAATATACTCAGAAAGAGAGCTTCTTGTTTGTCCTTTAAACTTTCTATAAAAAGCATTTACATTATGTTCATATTGTGGATGTGTATATACTTCAGAAAATCTTTTCTTATCTGTATAAAGCATTTGAGATGAAAACTTATATAGGTTCGTTTTATCCTCTTTTTCTTTATACCATAGTTCTACCACACTGTTTTCTAATAAATCATCATCACCCAATATTAAAATCCACTTTTCGTTTTTAGTTAAACTTATGCATCTGTCCCAATGTTGTGACAACGATTTTTGTCCTAAGTTTTTATCAAACTTTTTATAATAAATTGGAAGTGTTTTATTGAACTCTGCTATTATTTTTTCTGGATTATTTGGACTATTATCATTGCCAATATATACACTAAAGTCTTTATTTGTTTGACTTGCAAGCGAATGAAGTGTTTCTCTAAAAAACTCTATTTTATAATATGGAATAACAATTGCAAGCACTTAGATTATTTTCTTTGCGTTAATAACTCAAAAATTATCCACTTCTTTGCTAAAACAAGTAAAGCCAAAAAATGTTTTACTAAATAAATCAATAACTACCTTTTTACTTTTTAATTTATGCATAAAGTTTTCCTTTATTTTATCGGAAGAAGAAACAACCTTAACATATTGGTTATAGAATAACCTGCAGTGTTTTTTAACAATATAATCCTTATTTTTCATTCTCATTTCTTGAGTGTATGATAAAATCATTGAACTACTTGAAACGTAATATCTGAAGGTGATTTTATTCAAATGAAAAAAAGAAACATTTAATTTCCCTAAAGAAATCCAAAAATCCCAATCTTCTAGACCTTGATAAGGCATCTTCTCATCATATCCTCCCACTTGCTCCCAAAGAGTTCTCTTATAAATTGCACAAGCATCTATATAATTAGTTACCAGTATTTTTTCCAAATTAAATTTATTTACTTTCCAAACACCTGTTTTCTCTCCAAAATATTCTGCATCTCCATGCACAACTCCTATTGAAGAATCTTTTTTGAAAATTGATAACGCCTCAAGAGTAAAATCTTTTTCTATTTGATTATCAGAGTCTAAAGGAAGAATATATTCGCCTTTGGCTAATCGAATTCCATAGTTTCTAGCAGAACCAAGTCCTCCATTTTCTTTTTTATGGTAAATAAACCTAGAATCTCTTTCCTGATATTTTAAAGCTATTAATTCTAAATTATCTGGAGATCCATCATTAACTATAATAGCCTCCCAATATTTAAATTCTTGATTTAATACAGATTGTAAAGTTGATTCTAATGTTGATTCAGAATTATAACAAGGTATGACAATAGATATAATTGGTCCCATAATTAATTTTTCTTTGCTACAATTACATAATTCATTGTATTTATAGTATTAAAATCTTTTACATCCAAATAAGCAAAAACCTTATTAACTAACCTATATAATTTTAATTTCCGAAATACATATTTTATTCCTCTAACTACTTTGCTTGCTTTAGGATTAGAAAAACTAACCGTATGATTTATTACTTGTCCTAAAGTTGCCCATGCACCTCCATTTTCAATAATTTCTACAATTTCAAATCCAGCTTTTTCTAAAACATATTTAAAGCCATGTTTCGTAAACCTAAAAAAATCATATGGTTCTTCATGTAAATGCCAATATAAAGGTCCAGATAAAATAAAATAACCGTCACTCTTCAGCAATCGAAAAGCTTCATTAACCATGCCTTGATGATCTTCAACATGTTCTATAACTTGAGTGGATAAAATACTATGGAAGCTATTGCTCTCAAGAGGTATATTATTGGCTTGACAAATCACATCCACTTTATTAGAACTAGACTGCACTATATCACATCCAATATATTCTGAGATTAAACCTTTAAACCATACTTCATAAGGCTTATTTCCACAACCAATATCAAGTAATCTTCCCTTCGCATATCTTTGAATAACTTTATTTAATTCACGATGAAAAGATAAATACACTAAATAACTTCTGTTAGAAACTGTAATTTCTTTTACATTTTCTAACCTTAATATATTTTCCTTTCTATCCATCTAATATATTTTTTTACTTCTAAGGTAATACTTCAAAACTTCAAAAGGATTATTTAATATTTTTTCTAATTTCTTGTTTTTCTTGCATTTATAATCAAACAATTTTGGATGGACGTAAGAGTTTTGAAATGTAAATTTATCCTTAGTCATTAATTTATAATGTGGATTATTTATTTCTCCTTTTCTAATAAAAATTAGTATGTTTTGTCTGTACCACCAACTAACCATATCATTATTCCAAACTTCATGTCTCAAAAAGTCAAAACACTTATAGCCATTTTGAGAAAAAAGATTAACCCAAAACTCATTATATTGCTCATTAAAATGTAATGTCCCTTCTTGACCAGGAATAGCAGCTGAAAATAATATAACATCTCCATGAAAACATAAGGAGTCAATAAAATTTTTGGCGTTTTCTTTTAAAATATGTTCAGCTACTTCCAATGAGATAACCAAATCAAATTTCTTTTCTAAATTAAATTTTAAATTCAAATTTAATGGTTTAAATTTTGAGCTATCAATTATCAAATCTTTTGTTTCAACATAATCACCATCGATACCAAACACTTCACATTCGTTCTTTTCAAAAATAGTTAGCCATGTACCAACCCCACAACCAACATCTAACACAGTTTTTGGTTTATAATACGATAATAACTTTGGGACAATCTCTTTTGCTGAATTTAACGAATTTTGAAAATGAGCGACATGAAAATTATCTTTATAGTTTTTAGGAGTCATATTTTTTAAAGCTTTTCCTATTCTATTTAATGAATAGCAATTGTTGCTAATTTGTAATTTTTGTTGGCTCTCTATGTTATCCAATTTCCTTCATCAATATACACACACACATCATTTTGCCACCCCCATTCTGGCTCTTTTTGGTCTATCATTTCTACTTCAAAATTACAACAATCAAATTCTTGAAATTTTTCTCTAGTTTTAGAGTTCGCTAAATGAATTTTTAAATAATAATTTCCTTTATAAAGTCTAAGTTTATTAAACTGAAAACTAATATAATTTACACCTTTTTCCCTACAAATAGGATTATCAATATCAAAAATATATTTATACAGAATGGCTTTATTGAGATTACTGAAAATTTGAAAAGTAACTGATAAATTCTCATAATTTTCGATTGGCATATTTATTTCGAAATTGATTTTAAATGGTTTATTATTTGCTTGAAGTTTACCGCCTTCTGAAGCTAAAATTTCAACCTTCGTTATTGATGGAGAATTTAATAAAGGAGCTTGCAAAAATTCTGCCTCGGTATTTTTCATTGAAGAATAAATTGAAATTGCTTTATTAGTTTCTTCAATAGCTAAAATTTCACCATTTGAAAGTACAATTGTTTTTTTAGCAAGTGTACTTATTGCGCTTAAATCATGACTTACAAATAAAACCGTACGTCCTTCACCTCTACTAATATCTTGCATCTTCCCGATAGCCTTTTTTTGAAACTCAGCATCTCCTACTGCCAACACCTCATCTATAACCAAAATATCTGGTTCCAAATGTGCTGCTACGGCAAAGGCTAAACGCACAGTCATTCCTGAAGAATAACGCTTTACAGGTGTGTCTATATAACGCTCGCAGCCAGAAAACTCAATAATCTCATTAATTTTAGATTTAATTTCTGCTTTAGTCATGCCTAAAATGGCACCATTAAGATATATGTTTTCTCGTCCAGTCATTTCTGGATGAAAGCCTGTACCTACTTCTAAAAGTGATGCAATTCGCCCTTTTGTTTTAATTTCTCCTGTGGTAGGACTTGTTACTCTCGATAATATTTTTAATAAGGTTGATTTTCCTGCGCCATTCTTTCCAATAATTCCTAAAACCTCACCTTTTTTAACTTCAAAATTAATATCCTTTAATGCCCAAACATAGTCTGAGTTACCTTTTGTACTTCTATCGTTAATTTCGCCTATTTTTAAAAATGGGTCTTCTTTCCCTCTTACTTTACTCAACCATCTGTTAAGATCCTGACCTATAGTATTTGCACCAACAAGACCAAGCTTATATTGTTTAGAAATGTTGTTAACTTTTAAAATTACACTCATTATTAAACAGTATCTATAAAACTTTTTTCTGTTTTGTTAAACACAACTAATCCTAACATAAAGATGACAATACTAAATACTACAGCATATATAAATTTATTTATATCTAATATTTCAATTCCAAGAGTCATATGCCTAAATGATTCTATAATAATTGCAATAGGATTATACTCTACCAACCAAACATATTCTGGTAATTCTTTTCTAAAATATGATATTGGATACATTACTGCAGAACCATACATTAATAATTGAACACCAAATTGTACTAAAAATGTTAAGTCTCTATACTTAGTTGTCATTGAGGATATTAACATTCCAAAGCCCAAACCTAACAAAGCCATCACCAACACTACTACAGGTAACAGTAACAAACTCCAATTAGGCGAAATAGACACCTCTTCTGCTAAGATATAATATATATAAAACCCTATAAACACCATGCATTGAATAGCAAATCTTAATAAATTAGAAATTACTACAGATAAAGGCATTATTGCTCTTGGAAAATATACTTTTCCAAAAATCCCTTGGTTCTTTGCAAATGTATTAGAAGTTCCTGTTAAGCAAAGTTTAAAATAATTCCATGTGGTAATACCTGCAAGGTTGAATAAAAATGCTGGCACACCTTCTCCTGTTGGAATATTTGCCAGATTATTAAATATTAATGTAAAAACTACTGAGGTAAATAAAGGCTGAATAAAGTACCATAATGGACCTAATATGGTTTGTTTGTATAATGTAACCACATCACGTTTTACAAATAGTAATAACAAATCGCGATAATTCCAAATTTCCTTGAAATTTAAGTTTAAAACTCCCCTCTTGGGTGAAATGGTATAAAGCCATTCCTCTGATACACTCTTGCTCAAAAATTATAATATTTAAACTTATTCCTTTTATTTTTTAAAAACTGATTTAACTCTTGATAAAATTCCTTTTTTTGATTTTTCATCATCATGATATCCATTGGCATAATTTCCGTAGCCATAACCGTAACCATAGCCATAACCGTAACCATAGCCGTATTTTGCTTTTTGATCATAACCGTTATAAACCAAGCTAATGTTTTGTATTTGTTTGGTTTTGTATTTCTCATTTATAAAATTAAGCATATCTCTTTTGGTATAATCTTGCCTGATTACATATAAAGACGCATCTACATGTTCTAGCAATTCTAAGGCATCAGCTACTAAACCAACTGGAGGCGTATCCAAAATTATATAATCATACTTAGACTTTAAAATGGTAATTAACTCATTTAGTTTTTCATTGATTAACAATTCAGAAGGATTAGGAGGAATTGGACCTGAGGTTATAACATCTAAATATTCAATGTCAGTTTTTTGGATAACTGTATCTAAAGTTTCCTGACCGATTAAATAATTAACAACGCCTAAATCATTTTTAATATTAAAATCATCAAAAATCTTAGGTTTTCTAAGATCTAATCCTACTAAAATTGTTTTCTTTCCGCTTAAAGCGAAAACCGTAGCGACATTAATGGAACAAAATGTTTTCCCTTCGCCACTTACAGAGGAGGTTACCAACAATGTTTTTGCACCCTCTAAATCTTGAGACTTATAAAAGTACTGTAAATTAGATCGTATGGCTCTAAAAGATTCAGCCAAAGCAGATTTTGGTTTTCTGTGAACCACTAAATTATTGTCTAAATTATTTTTACCAACAACGCCTAAAATTGGAATGGCGGATAATTTCTCAACATCCATGGGGCTATGAATATTTTTATCTAAAAATGTTAAAACAAAAGCTAATAATAATGGGATTAGTAAGGCCACAAAACCTGCAAATACATAACGAATATTTAAATTTCTGCCTATAACAGCTGCACCCGTGTTTTTTGCAGAATCTATTATGAGTATATCTGACACATTTGATGCTTTAATGATTTCTGCCTCACCGCGTTTTGCTAAAAAC
>TARA_R110002074_G_scaffold115309_1_pt1 | contig 19734 bp, 21 predicted proteins | sample TARA_R110002074 | Tara Oceans TARA_R110002074 (sample SAMEA4397215) | marine metagenome | biome: Polar Biome; feature: [MIX] marine epipelagic wind mixed layer (ENVO:01000061); material: water (ENVO:00002006), including particulate matter (ENVO:01000060) such as... | depth 10-100 m | reverse complement strand
ATACAAATTGCCCACAACGTTGAAATAGGTGAACATACTGTTATTGCTGCCCAAACAGGCATTGCGGGCTCTACTAAAATAGGAAAACATTGTATGATTGGTGGCCAAGTTGGTATTGTAGGCCATATCATTATCGGTGATTTCGTTAAAATACAAGCCCAATCAGGTATTGGCAGAAATGTAAAAGATCACGAGATTTTACAAGGTTCGCCAGCTTTAAATTATGGCGATTACAACAAATCATATGTTCATTTTAAGAACTTATCAAAAATAATTAGTAGAATCGACACTTTAGAAAAGAAGGACTGAGGATGAGTACAATAAAAAATAAACAAAGAACAATTAGTAAAGAAGTAAGCCTAACCGGTGTTGGTTTACATACGGGTAGCAATGTTACCATTAAATTTTTACCCGCAAGTGTAAACCATGGTTATGCATTTAAAAGGGTTGATTTAGAGGGTGAGCCTATTATCCCAGCTGATGCAAACCTAGTTGTGAATACACAAAGGGGTACCAATTTGGAAAAAAATGGAGTAAAGATTCAAACTTCAGAGCACGTTTTGGCTGCTTTAGTGGGTCTTGAAATTGACAATGTGTTAATAGAGCTGGACGCTGCAGAACCACCAATTATGGATGGTTCCTCAAAGTTTTTTGTAGAAGTATTGGAGAAGGCCGGAATTGTAGAGCAAGATGCTGTTCGCGAAGAATATATTGTTAAAGAAGTTATTTCTTTTAAAGATGAAGCTACTGGTAGTGAAATAACAATTATTCCTTCAGACGAATATCAAGTGATGACGATGGTAGATTTTGGGACTAAAGTTTTAGGAACTCAAAATGCCACTTTAGATAAGATTTCTGATTTTAAATCTGAAATTTCAAATGCCCGTACCTTTAGTTTTCTTCACGAGTTAGAAATGCTTTTGGAAAATGGACTAATTAAAGGTGGGGATTTAAACAATGCTATCGTTTATGTGGATAAAGAAATTTCTCAAGCCACTATGACCAAATTAGAGAAGGCTTTTGATAAAAAGAAACTTTCTGTAAAGGCAAATGGTATTTTAGATAACCTAACATTACACCAACCTAACGAAGCTGCGAGACATAAACTTCTCGATGTTATAGGTGATTTGGCTTTAATTGGAACACGTATACGTGGTAAGGTAATAGCTAATAAACCTGGTCATCACGTAAATAACCAATTCGCCAAGAAGCTTTCTCAAATTATCAAATTAGAAAAACGAAATAAAGTTCCGAAGTACGATTTAAGCTTGCCTCCGTTGATGGATATTCATAAGATAATGGATATGTTACCTCATAGGCCTCCTTTTTTGTTAATAGATCGTATAATTGAGCTTTCTGAAGAGCATGTAGTGGGTATGAAAAATGTGACGATGAACGAACCTTTCTTCGTAGGTCATTTTCCAGGAGCTCCTGTAATGCCAGGCGTGCTTCAAGTAGAAGCGATGGCGCAAACAGGTGGTATTTTGGTTTTAAGTACCGTTCCTGATCCAGAAAATTATTTGACTCTGTTTATGAAAATAGATAAAGTGAAATTTAAAAGACAAGTATTACCAGGCGATACGTTAATATTTCACTGTAGTTTAATTACACCAATTAGAAGAGGTATCTGTCATATGCAAGCTTATGCCTACGCAAATGATAAATTGGTAAGTGAGGCAGAATTAATGGCCCAAATAGTTAAAAGAACTTAGAATGAACCAACCTTTAGCCTATATTCATCCAGGCGCTAAAATATCTAAAAATGTCGTAGTTGAACCTTTTACTACCATTCACAACAATGTTACAATTGGAGATGGTACATGGATAGGTTCTAATGTGACCATAATGGAAGGTGCTCGTATCGGAAAAAATTGTAATATTTTTCCAGGTGCTGTAATTTCTGCATCTCCACAAGATTTAAAGTATGATGGAGAAGAAACAACGGTAGTTATTGGTGATAATACCACTATTAGAGAGTGTGCTACAATTCATAAAGGAACATCTGACCGTATGAAAACTGTTATCGGCAAAAATTGCTTGATAATGGCGTACTGTCATGTTGCTCACGATTGTTTGGTGGGTGATAATTGTATTTTCTCTAATAATTCAACATTAGCAGGTCACGTAACTATTGGTGATAATGTAATTCTTGCAGGTTTAGTTGCAGTACACCAATTTGTTTCTGTAGGCCAACATGCTTTTGTTACTGGTGGTTCTTTAGTTAGAAAAGATGTACCACCATATGTAAAAGCAGCAAGAGAACCTTTATCTTATGTAGGTATCAATTCTGTGGGATTAAGAAGAAGAGGTTTTGTGTCTGAGAAAATTAGAGAGATTCAAAATATTTACAGAATTCTTTACCAAAAGAACTACAATAATTCACAAGCTGTGCAAATTATTGAGGCGGAAATGGAAGCAACACCAGAGCGTGACGAAATACTACAATTTATTCGCGATTCGCAACGTGGTATTATGAAAGGTTATTTTAGTAATAACTAAGTACATACCTCATTTTAAAATAAAGTAACCAACATTAATAATAAACGCTAATGGCATCTACATCAGATATACGAAAAGGACTATGTATTCGATACAATAATGATATTTATAAAATAATTGAGTTTTTACATGTTAAGCCAGGTAAAGGACCCGCTTTTGTACGTACAAAATTAAGGAGTGTTACTAGTGGTAAAGTATTGGATAATACTTTTTCTGCAGGTCATAAAATTGAGGATGTAAGAGTTGAAACACGTTCGTATCAATATTTATATCCTGAAGGTGAAACGTATCATTTTATGAATACGGATGACTATAATCAAATTACATTACAAGAAAGTTCTTTAGATGCACCAGGCTTATTAAAAGAAGGAGAAATTGTTACGATTTTGTTCAATACAGAAGATAGCATGCCATTATCTGTAGATATGCCTGCAAGTGTTGTATTAGAGGTAACCTATACAGAACCAGGCGTTAAAGGTAATACGGCAACCAATGCTACTAAACCAGCAACGGTAGAAACAGGAGCAGAAGTAAATGTGCCATTGTTTATCAACGAAGGAGATAAGATAAAAGTTGATACCTCTACTTGTTCTTATATGGAACGTGTTAAGGAGTAATTATCCCTAAAACTATATACTAATCAAATTTAGCAATTGAAGTTTCCTACGACATTTTCTTTAAAGCAAGTTGCCGATATCATTTCGAGTACGTATGTGGGCAATGATGATTTTCCAGTATTGGGAATGAATGAAATTCACGTTGTGGAGAATGGAGATATTGTATTTGTAGATCACCCTAAATATTATGATAAAGCCTTAAAATCTAAGGCTACAATTATCTTAATCAATAAAAATGTTGACTGCCCAGAAGGTAAGGCTCTGTTAATTTCAGATGATCCGTTCAGGGATTTTAATAAACTGACAGCTTTTTTTCAACCTTTTGTTCCGAATAACCTATCTATTTCAGTTACGGCAAAAATCGGCAAGAATACGGTTATACAACCAAATACTTTTATTGGTAACAAGGTGACTATTGGGGATAATTGCCTAATACATTCTAACGTTTCTATCTATGATAATTGTGTTATCGGAAATAACGTAACTATACATGCCGGAAGTGTTTTAGGGGCAGATGCTTTTTATTACAAAAAACGCCCAGAAGGTTTCGATAAATTAATTTCTGGCGGACGAGTTGTGTTGAAAGACAATGTGGATATTGGTGCTCTTTGTACTATTGATAGGGGAGTTACCGGAGATACCACTATTGGTTTCGGCTCAAAACTCGATAATCAAGTTCATGTGGGGCACGATACAGTAATTGGAGAGAAGTGTTTAATAGCATCTCAGACTGGTATCGCAGGTTGTGTTATAATAGAAGATGAAGTAACGATATGGGGTCAAGTAGGTACAAATAGTGGTATAACTATTGGTAAGAATGCCGTTATAATGGGGCAAACCGGAGTTACTAAGTCAGTAGCTGGCGGTAAGAGTTATTTTGGTACACCCATTGAAGAATCCCGCGAAAAATTGAAGCAATTAGCATATATAAAGAAGATTCCAGAAATAATTAAAAAGTTGGATAAGAAATAAGCGTGTTAATGCTTTAAAATTCATTAACAAACCTATATTTTTGTTCTGTTAAAAATAAAAACTACAGTAGTATGAGCGTATTAGTAAATAAGGATTCCAAAATAATCGTACAAGGTTTCACCGGTAGTGAAGGTACTTTTCATGCCGAGCAAATGATTGAGTACGGTACTAATATTGTGGGTGGTGTTACACCAGGAAAAGGAGGACAAGAGCATTTAGGAAAACCAGTTTTTAATACGGTTTCTGAAGCTGTTGAAAAAGTTGGCGCTGATACAACTATTATATTTGTTCCACCAGCATTTGCTGCTGATGCAATAATGGAAGCTGCTGATGCAGGCATTAAAGTTATTATTACAATTACAGAAGGTATACCAGTTGCAGATATGGTAATGGTTGCCAATTACATAAAGAGTAGAGATTGTCGTTTAATCGGACCTAACTGTCCAGGTGTTATAACTCCGGGTGAAGCTAAAGTTGGTATTATGCCAGGTTTTGTTTTCAAAAAAGGTAATGTAGGTATTGTATCTAAGTCAGGTACATTAACTTATGAGGCTGCTGATCAAGTTGTTCGCCAAGGTTTAGGTATTACAACTGCTATCGGTATCGGTGGTGATCCAATTATTGGAACTACAACAAAAGAAGCTGTAGAGCTTTTAATCAATGATCCAGAGACCAAATGTGTCGTTATGATTGGTGAAATTGGAGGTCAATTAGAAGCTGATGCCGCTCAATGGTACAAAGCTAGTGGAAGTAAAAAACCAGTCGTTGGCTTTATCGCAGGTGAAACTGCACCAGCAGGTAGAACAATGGGTCATGCCGGTGCAATTGTTGGTGGTAGCGATGATACAGCACAAGCTAAAAAACGTATCATGAGAGAATGTGGAATTCACGTTGTTGATTCTCCAGCAGAAATTGGTTTGAAAGTAAAAGAAGTAATGGGTTAAAAACTCATATTATTCATATAAAATCCCGTTTGTAGCGGGATTTTTTTTAGCCTATAATTCAAACAAAAGGTATATTTGGTAAACGACCTTAAGTAAATGATTGACTTATGAAATTATTAGAAGATAAAAACGTAATTATTACAGGAGCAAGTAGGGGAATAGGAATGGGAATCGCACAAGTATTTGCTGACCATGGAGCTAATGTTGCTTTTACATATAGCTCGAGCGAAGCTCCTGCTCTTGAATTAGAAAAAGAATTGAAGGCTAAAGGTGTAAATGCCAAGGCTTATAAAAGTAATGCGGCTAACTTTCAAGAAGCTGAAGAATTGGTAGCTAAAGTTTTAGAGGATTTTGGTGGAAGAATTGATGTGTTAATTAATAATGCAGGTATAACGAAAGACAATCTTCTTATGCGTATGTCTGAAGCTGATTTTGATGCGGTAATAGACATCAACCTAAAATCGGTCTTCAATATGACCAAAGCGGTTCAACGAACTTTACTAAAACAACGAAGTGGCTCTATTATTAATATGAGTAGTGTGGTTGGTGTTAAAGGGAATGCAGGTCAAACAAATTATGCTGCTTCAAAAGCGGGTATGATTGGGTTTACAAAGTCTGTAGCACTTGAATTAGGTTCTAGAAATATTAGATGTAATGCAATTGCACCAGGTTTTATTGAAACAGAAATGACTGATAAGCTTGATGCAAAAACAGTTCAAGGCTGGCGAGATGGTATTCCTTTAAAAAGAGGCGGTTCTCCAGAAGATATTGCCAATGCATGTCTTTATTTTGCATCAGACCTTTCAAGTTATGTAACCGGTCAGGTATTGAATGTAGACGGTGGTATGTTAACCTAAGCCGAAAATCAATAATTCGGATGGCAGATAATTTGTCTGTGCCAATTGCTTATAATTTTTTCTAAATCCATGGAAACTATAACGGTATTGTATATCATTCTTGCTGCTATCGTTGCTTTGGCTCTAGTTGTACTTCAATATGTATATAAACAAAAGGCTAAGAGTAAAATATATTTACTTTTAGCCTTTTTTCGTTTTATAGGGGTATTTGGTGTTTTACTATTACTAATAAACCCTCAATTTTCTCAGAAATCCTATAGTCTAGAAAAGCCAAATCTGGTGATTTTAGCTGATAATTCAAGTTCTATTTCTGAGAGTGGTGATGAAATTAAGGAGTTAATCTCTGAATTAAAATCCTCATCAGAAATTTCAAGTAGATTTAAAATAAGCGATTATCACTTTGGTAATGAATTAGGAGTTCTTGATAGCCTAACATTTAAAGATAAGAACACCAATATATATAAATCTCTCACTGCTTTAAAAGATGTTTTCGCTAGAGAACAGACGGTTACGCTATTATTATCTGATGGTAACCAAACCATTGGTCAAGATTACAGTTATTCTAAATCTGACAAAAATAGTACTCTTTATACTGTTGTCTTGGGAGATACTACTAAGTATAAGGATTTATCTGTCGGACCTATTTTAACTAATAAATATGCTTTTCTTAAAAACAAATTCCCTTTAGAAACCTATATTTCTTATCAAGGGAACACGGCTGTTTCGACTACCGTAACCGTTAAGGTCAATGATAGAATAGCACATCGAGAGAATTTAAATTTTAATAACGAATCTAATTTTAAAACCTTATCAATTAATATAGATGCCAATACCGTAGGCATTAAAAATTTGATTGTAGAAATATCACAATTAGCTGAAGAACGAAATATAACGAATAATCGAAGGGCTAGTAGTATTGAGGTTATTGATGAAAAGACCAAAATATCATTGATTGCCGATATTTTGCATCCCGATTTAGGAACTCTTAAAAAAGCTATAGAAAGTAATGAACAAAGAGAAGTAATCATTTTAAAGCCAAACGTTGCTGCTAGTATATTAGATGAAATGGATTTATTCATTTTTTATCAGCCTACTTCAAGTTTTAAAAGCTCATTCGATTATGCCAAAAGTAAAAATGCAAACACTTTTATAATTACAGGTCCTCATACAGATTATTTATTTTTGAATGAAGCGAATCTTGGTTTTGAAATTGAAAACGGTTATCCGCAACAAGAGGTTATCGCCTTGTTGAACAATGCATTTTCAAAGTATGATATTTCTAAATTCGATTTAACTGATTTTCCTCCATTGTTAAGTGACGCTGGCCCCATCATTTTTCAAAAACCTTACGAGACAATGCTAGGTGCTCAAATTAAAGGGTTGAATGTTCAACAGCCGTTATTGTCAGTTATAGAGGACAATTCTAAAAAACAGGCTTTGCTAGTTGGTGAAAATCTTTGGAAATGGCGCATGCAAACTTTCAGGAATAGCGGAGATTTTATCAATTTTGAGGAGTTTATGGCTAATTTGATTCGCTACCTAACTAGCACAAAGAATAGATCGCGTCTTAATGTTGAATATGAAAAGGTATACGAAGGTAGTACCAATGCCATTATTTCTGCCACTTATTTTGATGAGGCCTTTATGTTTGATCCTAATGCAAAGATGAAAATTAGGGTAACCAATAGGAAAACAAATTCTAGTCAAGATTATCCTATGGCACTAAAAAATGGATATTTTGAAGCGGACCTTTCTAATCTATTAGCTGGCGAATATGACTTTAAAGTATCAGTAATAAATGAAACAAAATCTGAAACTGGTTCATTTGCAATCTCTGAATTTGATATGGAAAATCAATTTGTCTCTAGCGATAATTTAAAAATGGAAAAACTTGCTTTAAACTCTGGAGGAAAACAATTTTATCCTTCACAGATAGAAGATTTAAAAAAGGAATTAATTGAAAATGACAACTATGTGCCTACAGAGAAAAGCATTGAAAATATCGTATCTTTGATAGATTTCAAATTTCTTTTGGCAATCATCGTTTTTGCTTTCGCGGCAGAATGGTTTATCAGAAAATTTAACGGATTAATTTAAATAGACACGAATGGATAAGTTACCAAAGATTGCGTTACCCGCAATATTTATTTTTATTGTATTGATTATTGGAATTTCAAAATCTACCGTGACCATCGATTCAGGTCAAGCAGGGGTTTTGTATAAAACGTTTGGTGGAGGTGTAGTTACCGATGAGGCACCAATGGGTGAAGGATTTCATCTTGTAGCCCCATGGAATAGGGTGTTTGTATATGAAGTTCGTCAACAAGAGCTTTTTGAAAAAATGAAAGTACTATCATCAAATGGTCTTGAAATTCAAATAGATGCATCTGCTTGGTATCAACCTGTTAATAGTGAATTAGGTTTTCTTCACCAAAATTTAGGCGAAAATTACTTAGATCGAGTAATTAAGCCAGCTATTCGTAGTGCTGCTAGAAGTGTAGTAGGACGTTATACCCCTGAACAATTATATTCTAGTAAGCGTGATGCTATTCAAGATGAAATTTTTGCCGAAACCAAAAAAATTCTTGATAAGCAAAATGTTCAATTGAATGAAGTTTTGGTTCGTGACGTAACTTTACCAGATACTATTAAAGATGCTATTGAGCGTAAATTAAGACAAGAACAAGAATCATTGGAATATGAGTTTAGACTAGTTACTGCTAAAAAAGAGGCTGAAAAGGTTACTATTGAAGCACAAGGTAAAGCTGATGCCAACCGTATTTTAAGTGCATCTTTAAATGATCAGATCCTAAAGGATAAAGGAATTGATGCTACTTTAAAATTAGCAGAGTCACCAAATACAAAAGTAGTGATTGTAGGTGGTAGCGATGGTCTTCCATTAATTTTAGGAAATAACTAAAACACGTAGATTAAAGTTTTTGTTTCATTTTAAACATTTGTTTTGTGAAATCAAAAATACCTTTTACATTTACAGCATAATGAAAAACAGAACTACACATCATCATATTCATACTCACGCTCTGGCGAGGTAGGAATGTATTGTAGTAGTACAACATATTTAAAAACCCGTTTGAGCAATCAAACGGGTTTTGTATTTAACTCTGTTTTGGTTGCCAAGCATTAAATAAAAAAAATGACTAAAATTAGAATTGCTATTCAGAAATCGGGAAGACTAAATGAGGAATCTCTTCAGATTTTAAAGGATTGCGGAATTTCCATTGATAATGGAAAAGACCAACTTAAAGCTTCGTCAAGAAATTTTCCAATGGAGGTTTTCTATCTTAGGAATGGAGATATTCCTCAATATTTAAGAGACGGAGTAGTAGATATAGCTATCATCGGAGAAAATGTTTTGATTGAAAAAGGAGAGGATATCTCCATCGCTGAGAAATTAGGGTTTTCTAAATGTAAAGTTTCATTAGCGGTACCAAAATCATTTAAGTATAAATCGATAAAGGATTTTGAAGGAAAACGTATAGCAACTTCCTATCCTAACACCGTAATAAATTACTTGAAAGATAAAGGCGTCAATGCAGATTTACACATTATTAGTGGTTCTGTTGAGATAGCTCCAAATATTGGTTTAGCAGATGCTATTTGTGATATTGTTTCGAGTGGTAGTACGCTGTTCAAAAACAATCTTAAGGAAGTTGAAGTAATGCTTACCAGTGAGGCTGTATTGGCGGTTTCTCCAAATATTTCTGAAGAAAGAAGAGAGTTACTAGAGAAATTGCAATTCCGTATTCAATCTGTTTTACGAGCAAGAGGTTCAAAATATGTGTTACTGAATGCGCCTAATGAAAAGTTAGACGGAATATTAAAATTACTGCCAGGAATGCGAAGTCCAACGGTACTACCATTAGCTGATAAAGGATGGAGTTCTGTTCATACGGTTATTAATAAGGATTCTTTTTGGGAAGTTATCGATGAGTTGAAAAAAGCTGGAGCGGAAGGAATTTTGGTTTGCCCAATTGAAAAGATGGTACTGTAACAAAGGCTTTTAAAAAAATGAACAAGATATATAATCCTAAGAGAGAAGACTGGAAAAACGTTTTAAGACGTCCTACTCAGACCGTTGCTGATATTGAAGGATTGGTTACGACTATATTTAATAAGGTGTCAGAAGAAGGTGATATTACGTTATTGAAATACACGCAACAATTCGATAAGGTTAGTTTAAATAATATGTTGGTTTCAAAGGCAGAAATCAACGAAGCAAAAGCATTAGTTTCTGATGAGTTGAAATCTGCTATTCAACTTGCTAAGTCGAACATTGAAGTATTTCACAAAGCCCAGAAGACTGATCGTGTAGAAGTAGAAACTTCGAAGGGAGTTTCTTGCTGGCAAGAAAAACGACCTATTCAAAAAGTCGGACTTTATATTCCCGGTGGTACGGCACCTTTATTTTCAACGATTTTAATGTTGGCAGTACCTGCTACGATTGCGGGTTGTAATGAGATTGTGCTTTGCTCTCCACCAGATAAAGAGGGCAAGTTGAATCCTGCTATTCTATACACAGCTAGTTTATGTGGGGTCACTAAAATAGTAAAAGTAGGAGGTATACAAGCAATCGCAGGGATGACCTTTGGTACAGAATCTATTCCACAAGTATATAAAATATTCGGACCAGGGAATCAGTTCGTAACCGTTGCCAAACAAATTGCAACGAAACATGGTGTAGCCATAGATATGCCTGCCGGACCTTCAGAATTATTGGTAGTAGCAGATGATACTGCAAATGCAGCCTTTGTAGCATCCGATTTATTGAGCCAGGCTGAGCATGGTATTGATAGTCAAGTGATTTTAGTGTCAACTTCAAAATCGATGATTGATGCTGTAGAGAAAGAGGTAGCACTGCAATTAGAAGAACTACCACGTAAAGAAATTGCGAGGCAAGCCATAGCCAATAGTAAGCTTATTTATGTTGAAGATGACCAAATTGCTATAGATTTAATCAATGAATATGGTCCTGAACATTATATAGTATGTGTAGCAAATGAAGATTTTTATATTGATAACACGCTAAATGCAGGTTCTATTTTTATAGGAAATTATACACCAGAAAGTGCTGGTGATTATGCCTCTGGCACCAATCATACCTTGCCTACAAATGGTTACGCAAAGCAGTATAGTGGAGTAAATCTAGATAGTTTTATGAAGAGCATGACGTTTCAGAAAATCACAAGAGAAGGAATTCAAGCTATTGGTAATGCCGTTGAATTAATGGCTGAAGCCGAAGGTTTACAAGCGCATAAAAATGCGGTGACCCTAAGATTAAATAGCCTAAAAAAATAGAATATTGTCTGGTCGAGAGCAGTCGAGACCTAATTATGAAGTAATGAATTTCAATTTAGATAACATAACAAGAGAAAATGTGAAGGGCTTAAGTCCGTATTCGTCTGCACGAGATGAATATGTTTCCGATGGTTCTACCATGGTGTTTCTTGATGCGAATGAGAATCCGTTTGAAAATGGAGTCAATCGGTATCCTGATCCACAACAAAGAGGCTTGAAGGCTATTTTGGCTAAACAAAAGGGTATTAAAGAAGAAAATATTCTTTTAGGTAATGGAAGTGATGAAGTATTAGATTTACTGTTTAGAGCTTTCTGTGAGCCTAAAGAGGATAACATTATTACATTACCACCAACGTATGGTATGTACAAGGTTCTGTCAGGTATTAATATGGTTGAAAACAGGGAAGTTTTGCTTACCCATGCTTTTCAACCGAATGTTTCTGTAATAAAAGAAAGAATAGACGACAACACTAAATTGTTGTTCCTCTGTTCACCAAACAACCCTACAGGAAACAGTTTTTCTACCCGTAGTATTGAAAACCTTTTGAAATCATTTAAAGGTATAGTTGTCATCGACGAGGCGTATATAGATTTCTCACCAGAAGCAAGTTGGACTTCAAAACTAAGTGAATACCCTAATTTGATAGTGACACAAACACTATCGAAAGCCTATGGTATGGCCGGTATACGTTTAGGTATATGTATAGCATCCGCAGAAATCATTGCTGTTATTAATAAAATAAAACCTCCCTACAACGTAAATCAATTAACGCAAGAGCGAGCGATAGAAAGGGTGTCCGATGAAAAATCCGTTCAAGTAGAAATTGCAACTATATTAGAGGAGCGTGAAAAATTGATTGAAATATTAGAAACAGTTTCGTTTGTTTCTAAAATATACCCAACAGACGCTAATTTTATCTTAGCGAAAGTAGATGATGCTACGAAACGTTATAATCAATTGCTCTCAAAAGGAATTGTAGTTAGAAACCGCACATCACAACCGTTATGTGAAAACACGTTGCGTTTTACCGTGGGAACATCCAAAGAAAATAATAGTGTAATTACCGCTTTAAAAGCATTATCAAAGGAATATGGAAAGTAAAAAACGTGTATTGTTTATAGACCGCGACGGTACTATGATCAAAGAAACTATTGATGAGCAGATAGATGCATTTGAAAAAATGATGTTTTATCCAAAAGCATTTACCTTCCTTGGTAAAATTGCCAAAGAGCTTGATTATGAATTGGTGATGATAACTAATCAAGATGGTTTAGGTACAGATGTTTTTCCAGAAGATACCTTTTGGCCGGTTCATAATTTTATTATGAAATCTTTTGAGAATGAAGGAGTCGTTTTTGATAAAGTGTTTTTAGACCGTACTTTTCCGCATGAAAATGCTGATACCAGAAAACCAGGAACAGGATTGTTGACCGAGTACTTTTCTGAATCTTATGATTTAGAAAATTCTTTTGTTATCGGTGACCGGTTAACTGATATGGAATTGGCCAAAAACCTTGGCGCTAAGGGTATATTCATTAATGATGAAACCAACTTAGGTACGGGTGAAATTACAGTAAAACGTGATGCTCTCAATGCCCATATCGCTTTAGAAAACAATGATTGGGAGAAGATATATGAGTTTCTAAAACTGAAGAACAGAACAGCTGAAATTCATAGAAAAACGAATGAAACCGATATTGCTATTAAACTAAATCTTGATGGCACGGGTAAAAGTGATATCAAAACCGGATTAGCGTTTTTCGACCACATGCTAGATCAATTGGCACGTCATGGCCAAATGGATTTAACCATTAAGGTTAAAGGTGATTTAGAGGTTGATGAACACCATACCATAGAAGATACAGGTATTGCTTTGGGTGAAGTTTTTCACGCTGCTTTAGGTAATAAATTAGGTATTGAACGCTATGGATTTTGTTTACCTATGGATGATTGTTTAGCGCAGTCGGCCATCGATTTTGGGGGTAGAAATTGGTTGGTATGGGATGCAGACTTTAAACGTGAAATGGTAGGGGACATGCCAACAGAGATGTTTCATCATTTCTTTAAATCATTTACCGATGGTGCTAAAGCAAACCTGAATATTAAAGCCGAAGGTACCAACGAACATCATAAAATTGAAGCTATTTTTAAAGCCTTTGCAAAAAGTATAAAGATGGCTGTTAAAAGGGATGTTGAGAAAATGGTATTGCCAAGTACAAAAGGAGTCTTGTAGGTACGAAGTTTAAAGTGCAAGGTTAAAGGAAAGGTCAAATAAGCCTTTACTAAAGTAAATATATTTAAAATGAGTAACAGAAATTGAAGCACAACAAATCGTACTTCAAACTTCTAACCTCGTATTTGAGCTTATGAAAATTGTAATTATTAATTACGGAGCAGGAAATATTCAGAGCATTAAGTTTGCTATTAGGCGCTTGGGTTATGATGCTGTTTTGAGTAGTAATGTTGAGGAAATACAAAGTGCTGATATGGTGATTTTTCCAGGAGTGGGTGAAGCCAGCAGTGCAATGAAAAAACTTCGTGATAGTGGTCTCGATAAAATTATTCCCAATTTAAAACAACCCGTTTTAGGTATTTGCTTGGGAATGCAGCTAATGTGTCACTCATCTGAAGAAGGTACTACAACCGGACTCGGTATTTTTGATGTTGATGTAGTAAAGTTTGATACTTCGGTGAAGGTTCCACAGATTGGGTGGAACCAAATTAACAAGCTTAAGTCTGATCTATTTGAAGGTGTGTCTGAAAACGAACATATTTATTTAGTGCATAGTTTTTATGCACCGTTATGCGAAGAAACCATTGCTGAATGTTCATACGGACTAGATTATAGTGCAGCTTTACGTAAAGATAATTTTTATGGCACTCAATTTCACCCCGAAAAAAGTAGTGATGTTGGGGAGAAGATTCTTGAGAATTTTTTAAACATGTAATGGAACAAGATTATTTTATTTCAACGGATAAAGAGTTATTAGATACAATTGCTATTCAGCAATTTATAGCCAATTCCTATTGGGGTAAGAACAGAACTTTAGAAGAGGTAAAAAAGACAATTGAAAATTCATATTGTTTTGGAATTTACACCTCCGATAAAGAACAAATTGGCTTTGCTCGGGTAGTTACAGACTATATCTATTTCGGCTATTTTATGGATGTCATTATTCTTGATAAATTTCAAGGGCATGGCTATGGTAAAATTTTAGTAGAATTCATGTTAGCAGATTCAACGATAAAAAACCTTAAAACACTAGCTTTAAAAACTAAAGATGCTCACCAATTGTATGAGCGATACGGATTTAATAAAATTGGGGATTCACCATTGTGGATGTCTGTTGATAAACAAATTTTAGATTAAAGAATGAGAATTATTCCTGCTATAGATATCATTGATGGTAAATGTGTACGCCTCTCTAAAGGAGATTATGATACAAAAAAAATATACAATGAGAACCCTTTAGAAGTGGCTAAAGAGTTTGAAGCCCACGGTATCACCCATTTACATTTGGTAGATTTAGATGGCGCAAAGTCAAAACACATTGTCAATCATAAGGTTTTAGCACAGATTGCTTCGCAAACAGGTTTGCAGATTGATTTCGGAGGAGGATTAAAAACTGATGATGATTTACGTATCGCTTTTGAGAGTGGGGCTAAACAGATTACAGGTGGTAGTATCGCAGTAAAAGATGCTGACATTTTTATTAGTTGGATAGAAAAACACGGTGCTGATAAAATAATACTTGGGGCAGATGCTTTGGATGAAAAAGTAGCTGTTTCAGGATGGCAAGAGGAATCTAAGGAAGAACTTATTCCTTTTATTCAATCGTATCAATCCAAAGGAATTCAGTATGTGATTTGTACTGATATCAGTAAAGATGGCATGTTAGAAGGTCCGTCGTTTGAATTATACAAACGTATTTTAGAGCAGACAATTGATTTAAAACTAATTGCCTCTGGTGGTATTTCTACTTTTGATGAATTACCTAAGCTCGCTGAAATGGGATGTGAAGGTACTATAATCGGTAAAGCCATCTATGAGAATAGAATAAGTTTAAAGCAGTTAGAATCGTATATTTTAAATAATGGATAAAGAAGCTCAATTAGTCGAAGAATTAGTAAAAAATGCGCTGTACCGAATGGATGAAAGTACACGTATGATCAAGAAAAGTCTTGTCGACATTTCAGAAGATGAAGTATGGCAAAAACCAAATGAGTCATTGAATAGTATTGGAAACTTAGTATTGCATTTATGTGGTAATATTTCTCAATATGTAATTTCTTCCTTGGGTGAAACCGAAGATAAGAGGCATCGTGACGTTGAGTTTTCTGCTACTGGCGGACTCACTAAAGATGAGTTGTTGAAAAAATTAGAAGATGTTGTCGATACGGCAAAACGTATAATTTTCGATTCAACACCAAGTCAACTAGTAAAGATTAGGTCTGTACAAGGATTTTCATTTTCTGGTGTTGGCATTATTCTACATGCGGTAGAACATTATTCATATCATACTGGGCAAATCGCTTTTTGGGTGAAACAATTAAAAAATAAAGATTTAGGCTTTTATGATGGTTTGGATTTGAACAAAAAAAATATATTCTAGTGCTTGCAAAAAGAATAATTCCCTGTTTAGATATTAAAGACGGAAGAACCGTGAAAGGTGTCAATTTTGTTGATTTACGTGATGCCGGTGATCCAGTAGAACTTGCAGAAATTTATAGTAAAGAAGGCGCAGACGAATTAGTGTTTTTGGATATTTCTGCAACAGAGCAAAAACGAAAAACATTAGCTGACTTGGTTTATCGGGTAGCGGAAAAGGTGAATATTCCATTTACCGTAGGTGGTGGAATTTCTTCTGTTGAGGATGTAGACATTCTGCTTCACAATGGTGCTGATAAAGTTTCCATTAATTCATCAGCGGTAAAGAACCCTCAATTAATTAATGATTTATCGGCAAAATTTGGGTCACAGTGTATTGTTGTTGCTATTGATGCGAAACAAATTAATGGTGAGTGGATTGTTCATTTGGTAGGCGGTAAGGTGCCAACAGAGCGAAAATTGTTCGAGTGGGCGAAAGAGGTTGAAGAACGTGGAGCGGGAGAAATCTTATTCACATCAATGGACCATGATGGTACAAAAGACGGATTTGCAAATGAAGCTTTAGCTAAATTGTCAACTGAGTTGAATATTCCCATTATAGCATCTGGCGGGGCAGGAAATATGCAACATTTCACTGACACCTTTGTAGCAGGAAAAGCAGATGCAGCATTAGCTGCTAGTGTTTTTCACTTTAAGGAGATTGGTATTAAAGAGTTGAAGGCGGAGTTAAGAGACCGTGGAGTTCCGGTTCGTATATAACAGTAAGTTTTAAGTGAAAGTTTTCAGTTATAAAATGCTTACCTGAGCGCAGTCGAAGGCAATGGTGCATGAATTGAATCTTTTACTGCGTACAAGCTAACTTTGAGGAACAATTTAATATTGGAGTAATGAAAAAAATAGGATTAATCGGAGGTATAACCTGGACGTCTACACAGATGTATTACAATCTGTTGAACACCAAAGTAGCAGAAATTTTAGGAGATAAACATTCATGTGAATTGATATTGGAATCGGTTGATTTTGCTTCATTTTCTGAAAAACAAGCTTCTGGTGATTGGCATGCTTTGCACAGACAAATGACAGATATCGCTTTGCGTTTACAAAATGCAGGAGCAGAAATCATAGTTATTTGTGCCAATACAATGCATTTAAGCGTGCCAACAATGAAAAAAAGTTTGTCTATACCCATTTTACATATTGTAGAGGTTATAGGTACAGCAGTTCAGGCAAAAGGATGTAGTAAAGTATTGTTATTGGGTACTAGATATACAATGGAAATGGATTTTTTTAAGGATATTCTTAAAGAACAATTCGCTATTGAAGCGATGGTTCCTAATGATGAGGACATTAATACTGTGCACAATATTATTTATAACGAGCTGGCAAAAGGAATTATAAAAGAGGATTCCAGAAAGAAATATGTAGCTATTATTAAAAAAGCAGAAAATGATGGTGCACAGGCGGTGATTTTAGGCTGCACCGAAATACCTTTGCTTATTCAACAAAAAGATTGCGATATACCTGCTTTTGACACGACTAAAGAGCATGCTTACGCTGCAGTTAATTTTGCACTTGGTTAGTGTTCAGTTTACAGAATCAGTTTTCAGTAAGCAGATTTGATAAACCAAAGATTATCCAGAGCACAGTCGAAGGCTTTGAAACACTAAAAGGGTCTACAACTTTACTCAGACCTAAATAAAATACTTAGTCGGCCAAAAGAGAAGTGAGGATAGGAAAAGAAATAAAAGTAATGAGTAAGAAAAATATGGATTACAACACACCAGATTGGAATAAGATGAGCAACGGGTTAGTGCCTACAATCATTCAAGATGCACGTACTAAAAATGTATTAATGCTTGGTTACATGAATGCTGAAGCCTTGAACAAAACCCAAGAAACGGGTAAGGTTACATTCTTTAGTCGTTCCAAAAATCGGTTGTGGACCAAAGGTGAAGAGAGCGGTAATTTCTTAAACCTAGTAGATATTAAAAACGATTGTGATAACGATTCGCTTCTAATTTCAGTACATCCTGTTGGTCCAACATGCCATAAAGGTACTGACACTTGTTGGGAGGAAGAAAATAACTCAAACTTTGGTTTCTTTTCAGAATTAGAAGCAACCATAGAACAAAGACGTACCGCTGCTGATGGTGAAAAATCGTATGTAGCATCTCTATTTGAAAAGGGAATTAACAAAATTGCCCAGAAAGTAGGGGAGGAAGCAGTTGAAACCGTTATTGAGGCAATGGATAATAATGACGAATTATTTCTTTACGAAAGTGCTGATTTATTGTTTCACTATTTAATGCTATTGCAAGCAAAAGGGTTTACGTTGAAAGACATTGAGGCAGAATTAATGAAGAGGAAAAAGTAACTGCTTACTTAATTACATTATAAGAAGTTAAATAAGTCATCGTTTTCAACGAAGTCATTTCACTTTTGAAAACTGATTGTAATTGCTTGGTTGTCCCGTTATATAGATTTGTAGTACCATATGCTTTTGCTAATCTAGCATAGTTTTCTTTTGATGATAATAATAAATGAGCAAGGTCTGTAATTTTGATATCTAAAGAAACCGTATTAATCAGCTGATTATTAAGGGTAATAAACTGCTCATCAAGTCCTGAAAAGTTTGCTTGATGGTCATAATCATTTGTCTGTGTTTCATTACTTAGGAGTCCTAATTGTATACATATCGGTTCTAGAAATATTTCAAAATCATAAATGATAATCTTGCAGTTTTTCTTTGCAACTCTTACAATTTCATTTAACATCGATTGTGATTTCGCATAGTATAAAGAACCGGCAAACGTAATAACATCAAAGACATCGCTATCAAAATGGAGTGTGTTAGAATTAATTAACTGATAGGTAATTTTAGGATGTTGTAATGATTTTTCTAACATGTCATTACTAGGGTCTATACCAATAACGTTTGTACAATAGTTAGCTAGGGCAATTGAAGATTGACCTGTGCCACAACCAACATCCAACCCTAATTCAAATTTTTCGCTAGAATCGAAACGAGCTTTTAATATTTTAGCATGTAATGAAGGTCTATAGGCAGCATAATGTAGGGCAGTGATGCTATCATATTCTTTTATCATGTCAAAAAATTAAAATTTCCGTGCCATAATTACATAAGGTAAACCCCCTTTTATAAATTCAGTTTTTGTCAAGTTCATATTGAATTTGGCGAAGTATTCTGGCTTTCACTTTTTTAAGTTCAAATAATAATCTCTTGTTTCCTTATCAAATTTTTCAATTGCGTACCGAAGTGTGGTTCTTGGCATTTCAGTTGCATGTTTGTCCAGAAATTTTATTAGCTTTTCTACATTTCTCTTTCCAGCTTCCCTTATCCAACTACCCACCGCTTTCTGGACATATTCATCAGTATCATTTACAAGAATTTCAGCAATGTTAAATGTGTCCGTTATTTCATTTTTACGAATAAAATAGTAAGTACTTACGATGGCCGTTCTTCGTTCCATTGGATTACTGGATTTTGCTAAATCATATAAAGGCTTTCTGTCTTTATCAAACAAATATCCTCCAACTACAAAGGGAGCAGCTCTATCTACTAAACCCCAATCATCAATCCATTTATGATTATCAATATATGCGTTGTAGATGTCTTTCTTTTCTTCTGTCGTAGTTTTTTTATTTCGGGCTTTCCAATCCAGAATAGATACAGCTCCAAGTCTATGATTATAATTATTATCTCTTAATAACTTTACTATCTCTATTACTGGAATATTCTGAAATTCTTTTGCTAAAGAAAATATCTCTCTTTTTGGAATTTCTCTTGAATAATCTTGACTAATTATTTCTAAAGTCGTTATAAATTCTTTAGCGGTCATTTATTTTTTTCTGCTGTCACGTCCTAAAATACGGCTACAGATTAATATTAGTTTTAAGC
>TARA_R110002074_G_scaffold65709_8_pt1 | contig 19780 bp, 19 predicted proteins | sample TARA_R110002074 | Tara Oceans TARA_R110002074 (sample SAMEA4397215) | marine metagenome | biome: Polar Biome; feature: [MIX] marine epipelagic wind mixed layer (ENVO:01000061); material: water (ENVO:00002006), including particulate matter (ENVO:01000060) such as... | depth 10-100 m | reverse complement strand
ATGGGGTGGAATCCGCCTTCCCCGGTCGAACAGGCGCCGCACGCGTCCGGCCGAGCGGGTCCGGATTGTGACGCCCACGGCCGCCTGCTACGGTCCTCCGCCCGCCTGCGGCCCTCCTCCGGCCCCCAAGGCTCCACCCTGAACTCCCATGGCGACACGTCTGCAGCACTACATCGGAGGCGAGTGGGTCGACTCCAACGCCCCCACCTCCCATCCGGTCACCAATCCCGCCACCGGACAGGTGATCGCCGATTGCCCGCTGGGCACGGCCACCGAGCTGGACGCGGCGGTGCGTTCGGCTCGGAAGGCGTTCGAGACCTGGCGCCGGGTCCCCGCCCAGGATCGCATCCAGTACCTCTTCCGGTTGAAGACGTTGATGGATGCGCACGCCGAGGAACTGGCCGCGATCGTCACGCTCGAGAACGGCAAGACCCTGTCCGAAGCGCTCGGCAGCGTGAAGCGCGGCATCCAGATGGTCGAGGTCGCCTGCGGCGCACCGTCCCTGATGATGGGCCAGGCCCTCGAGGACATCGCGCGCGGCATCGACTGCGAGTCGGTGCGCCAACCGATGGGCGTCTTCGCCTGCATCGCGCCGTTCAACTTCCCGGCGATGGTTCCACTGTGGTTCTTCCCCTTCGCGGTCGCCTGCGGCAACACGTTCGTGTGCAAGCCCTCGGAACAGACGCCCCTCTCGCAACGCTTCATCTGGAAGCTGATCGACGAGGCGGGCTTCCCGCCGGGCGTGCTCAACCTGGTGAACGGCGGCAAGGACTGCGTCGAAGCCATCTGTGATCACCCGGACATCGAAGGCGTGTCGTTCGTCGGCTCCAGCCCGGTCGCCGAACTCGTCTACGCGCGCGCGGCGTCGAAGATGAAGCGCGTGCAAGCGTTGGGCGGCGCCAAGAACTTCATCATCGTCATGCCCGACGCCGAGATGAAGCACACGACCGAGAACGTCTGCGAGTCCGCGTTCGGCTGTGCCGGAGAACGCTGCCTCGCCGCGTCCGTGATCCTGGCGGTCGGCGATGCGCACGAGGCCGTGCGCGAAGGCCTGAAGCGCAACATGGAAGCGATCGTCATCGGCGACGGCTCGCAGCCCGGCGTGACGATGGGCCCGGTCATCAATGCCGCCGCGAAGGAACGCGTGCTCAAGTACATCGAGATGGGCATCGCCGAGGGCGCCGAACTGGTCGTCGACGGTCGCGAAGCCAAGGTGCCGGGCGAGGGCTTCTTCATCGGCCCGACGCTCTTCGACCAGGTCACGCCGGACATGCGGATCGCCTCCGAGGAGATCTTCGGCCCGGTGCTCTGCATCCAACGCGTCGCGTCGCTCGACGAAGCGCTCGCGGTCACCAAAGCCCAGCCGCTGGCGAACGCGAACTCGATCTTCACGCAGTCCGGCAAGGCCGCGCGGCAGTTCCGCTACGAGGTCGACGCCAGCATGGCCGGCGTCAACATCGGCGTCGCGGCCCCCATGTCGTTCTTCTCGTTCGGCGGAGCCAAAGGCTCGTTCTTCGGCGACTCCAAGGCCCACGGCCGCGAGGCGTTCGACTTCTTCACCGACCGCAAGGTCCTCATCTCTCGCTGGTAGGAGCACCAACTTGTCCAGAATCATCCGAGGCGGCCTGATCCAGTGCGCCAACCCGATCAACGACGAGACCGTCCCCGTCGCCGAGATCCAGGCCGCGTGCTTCGAGAAGCACATCCCCATGATCGAGGACGCGGGCGCCAAGGGCGTCCAGGTCCTGTGTCTCCAGGAGATCTTCAACGGTCCCTACTTCTGTCCGGGCCAGGATCCGCGCTGGTACGACGCGGCCGAGCCCGTCCCGGGTCCGACCGTCGAAGCGCTCAAGCCCTACGCCATCAAGCACGAGATGGTGATCGTCGTTCCGGTCTACGAACGCGATGACGCGGGCGTCTACTACAACACCGCCGCGGTCATCGACGCCGACGGTTCGTACCTGGGCAAGTACCGCAAGAACCACATCCCGCAGACGTCGGGGTTCTGGGAGAAGTACTTCTTCAAGCCCGGCAACCTGGGCTACCCGGTGTTCGACACGCGCTACGGCAAGGTCGGCGTGTACATCTGCTACGACCGGCACTTCCCCGAAGGCGCGCGCATCCTCGGACTGAACGGCGCCGAGATCGTGTTCAACCCGTCCGCGACCGTCGCGGGCCTGTCGCAGTACCTGTGGAAGCTCGAGCAGCCCGCGCACGCCGTCGCGAACGGCTACTACATGGGCTGCATCAACCGCGTTGGCACCGAGGAGCCCTGGAACATCGGGCGCTTCTACGGCTCCAGCTACTTCGTGAACCCGCGTGGCGAATTCTTGGCCGAAGCATCCGAGACCGAGGACGAGTTGATCGTCGCGGACATGGACCTGTCCGTGATCGAAGAGGTGCGACGCATCTGGCAGTTCTATCGCGACCGTCGACCGGAAACGTACGAGAAGATGACGGCGCTCTAGCAGGCCGTTGAATCAGTGATGACCCACTCGAAACCGACAGGATCCGCGCAGGCGGCGTTGCACTTCCTCCGAGTATCCAGCGAATACGCGTCGTCAGTGCGCCTTGCCCGCACGAATCCCGCCGGCTCCGAGCGAGCCACCACTTCTTCAACGGCCTGCTAGGAGGCGCTCCCCATGGGCATCCTGATCCAGAACGGCACGATCGTCACGGCGCTCGACACCTACGTCGGCGACGTGCGTACCGAAGGCGGCACGATCGTCGCCATCGGTTCCGGCTTCGCGGCCGAACCGGGCGACACCGTCATCGACGCCAGCGGACAATACGTCTTCCCGGGCGGCATCGACCCGCACGTGCACATGGAACTGCCCTTCATGGGCACCGTGTCGGCGGACGACTTCGAGACGGGCACGGCGGCGGGCGTCGCGGGAGGCACGACCTCGATCATCGACTTCGTCATCCCGGCGCGCGACCAGAACCTGATGGAGGGCCTCGCCGAGTGGCACGCCAAGGCCGACAAGGCCGTCGCGGACTACGCCTTCCACATGGCCGTGACCTGGTGGGGCGACGAGACCGCCGAGTGGATGCGGCGCTGCGTCCAGGACGAGGGCATTCCGTCGTTCAAGACGTTCATGGCGTACCGCGGCGCGATCGGCGTCGACGACTACGAACTGATCCAGGTCATGAAGACCGCGCGCGAACTGGGTGCGTTGACGACGGTGCACGCCGAGCACGGTGACATGGTCGTCGAGCTGCAGAACTCGCTCTTCGCGGCCGGCAAGACCGGACCCAAGTACCACGCGCGCTCGCGACCGGCTCCCGTCGAGGGCGAGGCCACGAATCGCGCCATCATGTTGGCCCGCATGACGCGCGAGCCGCTGTACATCGTGCACGTCACGTGCCAGCAGTCCATCGACGCGATCAGCGAGGCCCGCGCGCGCGGCCAGAACGTCATGGGCGAGACCTGCCCCCAGTACTTGCTGCTCGACGACTCGGTGTACGACAAGCCCGGCTTCGAAGGTGCGGCGGCGGTCATGTCGCCCCCCATCCGGCCGCGCGGACATCAGGAACCGCTGTGGGGCGCGTTGCGCTCTGGCATTCTCGAGGTCGTCGCGACCGACCACTGTCCGTTCAACCAGGTCGGCCAGAAGGACATGGGCAAGGACGACTTCCGCAAGATCCCGAACGGCGCCGCGGGCATCGAGCATCGTCTGGCATTGATGTACACCTACGGCGTGCTCGAAGGTCGCCTCGATCTGAACCAGTTCGTCGACGTCACCTCGACGCGCGCCGCGAAGATCTTCGGCCTCTATCCGCGCAAGGGTTCGATCACGGTCGGCGCCGACGCGGATCTCGTCGTTTGGGACCCCGAAGCCACCGGCACGATCAGCGTGAAGACGCACCACCACAAGGTCGATCGCAACATCTTCGAAGGCTTCCAGACCAAGGGCACCTGCAGTCATGTGATCGTGAACGGCCGGGTGCAGTACCAGGACGGAGACCTGCGCGTCGTGCGCGGGGCCGGCCGCTACCTCGAGCGTACGCTCGGATGACCGATATGAATCGCAAGGACGTGCTCGCGAAGCACAAGGACTACGTGCTGGGCGCGGTGGCCAACTACTACAAGGAGCCCGTGGTCCTCGAGTCGGGCAAAGGCCTGCGCCTGACCGACATCGACGGGAACACGTACCTCGACTTCTTCGGCGGCATCCTGACCGTTTCGATCGGCCAGTGCGACGAACGGGTCAACGGCCCGTTGAAGGCACAGATCGATCGTTTGGGGCACGTCTCGACGCTGTACCCGACGCTGCCGATCGTCGAACTCGCCGAACGCATGGCGCGCATCACGCCGGGCAAGCTGCAGAAGAGCATGTTCACCGCCAGCGGCACCGAGGCCGACGAGACGGCGGTCGCGCTGGCCCAGGTGTACACGGGATCGACCGAGTTGATCGCGTTGCGCCACGGCTACTCCGGTCGCTCGTTGCTCGCCCAGTCGCTGACCGCGCACTCACCGTGGCGGTCGGTTCCGACTCAGGTCGCAGGCATCAAGCACGCGCCCGCGCCGTACTGCTATCGCTGCCCGCTCAAGCTGACCTATCCGACCTGCGGCGTGGCGTGCGCGACGGACCTCGAAGAGCTCATCCGCACGACGACCACCGGCAAGATCGCCGGCTTGATCGCCGAGCCGATCCAAGGCGTCGGTGGCTTCATCGTCCCGCCGCCCGAGTACTTCCAGATGGCGACGGACATCATCCGCAAGTACGGCGGCGTGTTCATCTGCGACGAGGTCCAGACGGGCTTCGGGCGCACCGGCGGCAAGATGTTCGGCATCGAGCACTGGGGCGTCGAACCGGACATCATGACGATGGCCAAGGGCGTCGCGAACGGCATGCCCTTGGGCGTCACGATCGCCACGCCCGAGATCGCGGACGCGTTCCAGGCGCTGACGCTCTCGACCTTCGGTGGTAACCCGATGTCGGCGGCCGCCGCGAACGCGACGATCGAGGTGATCGAGAACGAGAAGCTCGCGGACAACTCGGAGGCGATGGGCGCACTGCTGCGCGCCGGGCTCGAAGAGTTGCAGGCCAAGCACCCCAAGCACATGGGCGACGTGCGCGGCAAGGGCCTGATGCAGGCGGTCGAGTTCGTCGACAACGAACCCGCGGGCGATCGGACCCACAGCCCCGCCACGACGGCGCTCGTGTTCGAAGCCGCCAAGGAACGCGGCCTGTTGGTCGGCAAGGGAGGCCTGAACGGCAACGTCCTGCGCATCTCCCCCGCCTTGACCGTCACCGCGTCCGAGATCGAAGAGGCCCTCGCCATTCTCGGCGAGGCCTGCGCGCAACTGCCCACCTAGGAACCCGACATGGCCGACCTCAGCATCGAAGTCAACGGCATCCGTTTCCCGAACCCCTTCGTCCTCGGGTCGGGCCCTCCCGGCACGAACGGCAAGGTCATCCAGCGCTCGTTCGAACTGGGCTGGGGCGGCATCGTGTGCAAGACGCTCAGCCTCGAGCACGAGAAGGTGAACAACACCGTCCCGCGCTACGGCAAGTTGGCCGACGTGAACGATCGCAAGAACGTCTACGGGTTCCAGAACATCGAGCTGATCTCGGACCGCCCGTTCGACGTCTGGCTCGAGGAGCTGACCGCCGCGAAAGAGGCCTACCCCGATCACGTCCTCATCGCCTCGATCATGGAGGAGTGCGAGAAGGACCGCTGGGTCGAGATCACCGAGCGCACCCAGGAGACCGGCGTCGATGCGTTCGAACTGAACTTCTCCTGCCCCCACGGCCTGCCCGAACGCAAGATGGGCGCGGCGATGGGCCAGGACCCGGACATCGTCGAAGAGGTCACCGGCTGGGTGAAGTCGGTGTCGAAGATCCCGGTGTGGGCCAAGATGACGCCCAACATCACCGACATCACGGTGCCCGCGAAAGCTGCGGAACGCGGCGGCGCCGACGGCCTGTCCGCGATCAACACGATCCTGTGCGTGATCGGCATCAACCTCGAGACGCTGCGCCCGATGCCGACGGTCGAGGGTTACACGGTCCCCGGCGGCTACTCGGGTCGCGCGGTGCGCCCGATCGCGTTGCGCCAGGTGATGGAACTCGCGCGCGCGTGCCCGAACCTCTCGATCAGCGGCATGGGCGGCGTCGAGAACGCGCTGGACGCCGCGCAGTTCCTCGCGATGGGCTCGCAGACGGTGCAGGTGTGTACGGGCGCGATGCTGCAGGGCTACGAGATGATCACCGAGCTCTGCAGTGGGCTCTCGGAGTTCCTGGACTCCAAAGGCATGGCGAGCGTCTCCGACCTGGTCGGCGTCTCGCTCCCCTACTTCTCCACCCACCACGACCTGGTCGACCGCCAACGCGCCGCCAAGCGCGAGAAGGCCGGCCAGGCCGAACGCGACTCGATGTGGAAGGGCGACATCGCCAAGGAAACCGATTCGCTGATCACGGACTAGGTTCGCCGCGCGAGGTGAGGCGCATGCCGATCACGTAGGTCGCGGCTGACAGGCCAAATCCGATGAACCAGGCGAAGTCGAAGAGCGTCGACCAGATCTCGGCCGGGGCGTAGTCCTCACGCACAGTTCCCAAGAACCCAGGGATGTTCGGCGCGATCCCGATGAGCAACGCGACGATCGCAACCGGATTCACACCACGCATGTAGGCGTAGGCACCGTCACGTCGGTAGAGCGAATCCAGGTCCAGTTGCGTACGTCGCACGACGAAGTAGTCCGCGATCACGATGCCTCCGATCGGGCCCAAGAGGGCGGAGTAGCCGACGAGCCAGGTGAAGATGTATGCGTCGGGATCCTCGATGATCTTCCAGGGGAAGATCGAGATGCCGATGATCGTCGTGACCATGGCGGCGCGCCGGAACGTGATCCTGGACGGCGCCAGGTTGATGATTGCGTTCGCGGGTGAGACCACGTTCGCCGCCAGGTTCGTCGACAACGTTGCGATCGCGAGCGCGGCCAGCGACAGGATCACGGCGAAGCCACCGTCCATCATCCCCACCAGCTCTGTGGGATCCGAGACCGGCCGATCGAAGATCACGACGGTGGCCGAGGTCACCGCGACACTGATGAACGCGAAGAGTCCCATGAACAACGGCAACCCGATCGCTTGCCCGAGCACCTGGTCCCGCTGGGTCTTTGCGTACCGCGTGAAGTCGGGGATGTTCAGCGAGAGCGTCGCCCAGAATCCGACCATGCCGGTCAGGCTCGGGAAGAAGACGCTCCAGAACTGCCCCTCTTTCGGGCCGCCTTCGTCGAACGCGGACGGCGTGGACAGCATCGCTCCGAATCCATCGGCATTGCGGTAGGCCCATGCGAGCAGTACGAGTCCCATGATCACCAGGAACGGCGCAGCGAAGGTCTCGAGGATCTTGATCGAGTCGATCCCCTTCCAAAGGACGGCAACCTGCAAAACCCAGAACGCGAGGTAGCAGATCAGCTCGACCGCATTGATCCCGAGCCACCCGATGTCGGCGCCTCCGATGAGGTCGCTGCTCACGAACCCGAGCAGGTGGTAGATCGCGCTCCCGCCGACCCAGGTCTGAACGCCGAACCATCCGCATGCGACCAAGCCACGCAACACGGAAGGCACGTGCGCACCCGCGATCCCGAAGCTGGCACGCGACAGAACAGGGAATGGTACGCCGTACTTCGTACCCGCATGGCCGTTGAGGACCATGGGAATCAGCACGATGAGATTGCCCAGCATCACGGTCAGGACGGCCTGCCACCAGTTCATCCCGAGACCGATCAAACCACCCGCCAGCATGTACGTCGGCACACACACCACCATCCCGATCCACAGGCTGGCCATGTGATGCACCTTCCACGTGCGACCTTCGGGCGCGGTCGGGGCGAGGTCGGCGTTGATCAGACTGGGGTCCGGGTTCTTCAGCATGGATGAGCTAGCTAGGATGGTGGCGAGCCCTGAGGATGGCCTTCCGACGAGGGGGCCGTCCAGAACTCCCCTACGCATGCCATGCACGATCCGTTCCTAGAGGCCGCCATCGACGAAGCCCGCGCCGGCCTGAACGAGGGCGGAATCCCCATCGGTTCGGTCCTGGTGCTCGATGGCGTCATCGTCGGACGCGGTCACAACCGACGCGTTCAGAGCGGCAGCACGGTGCTGCACGCCGAGATGGATTGCCTCGAGAACGCGGGCCGCATGTCCGGCGCCGACTACCGACGCGCCACGCTCTACTCGACCTTGTCTCCGTGCGACATGTGCAGCGGCGCGGCTCTGCTGTACGGCATCCCCAAGATCGTCGTCGGCGAGAATCGCACCTTCCAAGGACCCGAGGACTACGTCCGCAGCCGCGGCGTCGACCTGACGATCCTCGCGGATCCGACCTGCATCGAGCTGATGGAATCGTTCCAACGCGACCACCCCGAACTCTGGAACGAGGACATCGGCGTCTAGACATGAACACTCCCTTCCTCCTCGCGACTTCGATCGCAGCTCTCACCGCGCTCGCGTCCGCCACCCACCAGGACTCGAGCGACGCACCGCAACGCATCTTCCAACTGTCCGACAGCTGCGAACGCTGTCACGACCAGAGCGAGAACGCCTTCGCCCTCACCCGCGACGACGGCAGCGACGCCTCCCCGCACGGCACGTGGGAAGGCACGATGATGGCGCAGAGCTTCTTCGATCCGTACTGGCGCGCGAAGATGGCGCGCGAGATCGAAGCCGGCCCGGAATCGCGCGAGGAGATCGAAGGCCTCTGCCTACGCTGCCACGCGCCCGCCGCGCATCATCACGATCGCTTGATGGGCGAACCGATGCGCTCGATGGCCGAACTGCTCGAGGATCCCGCGGCCCAGGACGGCGTCAACTGCACGGTGTGCCATCGCATGACCGCGGACGGTCTCGGCACCGCCGCTACCTTCAACGGACTCCCGCCGCACGACCTGCAGGCGCGCATCTTTGGTCCGTACCCCGATCCGGTTCCGGGCCCGATGCGCGCGCACACGGGCTACGAGGTCACGTTCGGCGAGCACATGGTCCTGTCCAGCGTCTGCGCCACCTGCCACACGCTGACCACCAACCACGCCGGCCCCGACTTCCCCGAGCAGTCGCCGTATCTCGAATGGCGCAACAGCATCTATTCGTACGAAGACGGTGTCACCGAGGATTCGCAGAGCTGCCAGCAGTGCCACATGGAGGACCAGGGTGAGATGCGCCTGGCCCACAACCCGAACGGCGGCGACTTCCCGTTCCTGACCAAACGCCCCGAGGTCCGCGGCCACCGCTTCATCGGCGGCAACACGTTCATGCTCGAACTGATGGCGGACCACGCCGAGGAACTCGGCATCCTCGCTCCGCCCGCAGCATTGCGCGACACCGCCGACCTCACGCGTCAGCAACTGCAGAACAAGACGGCGAAGCTCAGCATCGAACACGCCTCGCACGACGGTGAGTTCCTGGGCTTCGAAGTCGTCGCCCAGAACCTCACCGGCCACAAACTTCCGACCGGCTATCCCGGACGGCGCATGTGGATCGAGGTCACCGTTTCGAACGCCGAAGGCACGTTCTGGTCCAGCGGTACGGTCGACGACAAGGGCCGCATCGCGGGTCTCGACGACGCGTTCGACGTGCCGCATCGCAAGCGCATCGGCCCGCTCGGCAGTCCGGTCCAGGTCTACGAACTGGTCGCCCTGGACAAGTCCGGTGAGCCGACCGCCTTGCTGACGCACATGGCGACGCGCGGCAAGGACAACCGTCTGCTCCCGCGCGGTTGGAAGCCCGATGGCCCCCATCACGTCGAGACGTCACCGGTCGGGATCGGCGACGACCCCAACTTCGTCGGCGGTTCCGATCGCACGCATTACTCCTTGCCCGTCGTGGACCGCGGCGCCGTCGTCACCGTGCGTGCGCGCTTGCTCTACCAGTCCGTCCCGCCGCACTGGGTCGACGACCTGCGCGCGTCGAAGACCGACGAAGCCAAGGCGTTCGTGCGCTTCTACGACGAGCGGTCGGCCTTGCCCGAAGTGCTCGCCACCGCGGAAGTCCTGGTCGGCGACTGACTCGTCGAGGTGCTGCGGAAGTACAGCCACCCGGCCACGACCACCAAGCCCGCCAGGGTGAACGCCACGCGCTCGCCGAACCAGGACGCGGAGTAGCCTCCGATCGCGCCGCCCAGGGCGATCGCCATGGTGCGCGCGCTGAACACGACGCCGAACGCGCTGCCCCGCCGCTCGCCTTCGACCTCGGCCGCAGCCAGCCCGAACGCGAGAGGCCCGACACCCGCCATCGCGACGCCCATCACGATGCGCCCGACCAGCAACATCGTGTAGTTGGACGCCACGATCGTGATCGCGAGACCCAGGATGCAGCCCAACGCGCATCGCAACAACGCTTGCCGATGCCCGGTGCGGTCGCCGTACGACCCCCAAGCCTTCAACGAGACCAGATTCGCGATCGCCATGACGCCGAACGCCAAGCCGGTCGCGAAGGTGGCGACGTCGGTCGGAGTGATCGCGGACGTCCCAGGCGCCATCCCGAACAGGGACCCCACGCCGTCCTTGACGGAAACGCCCCACTCGAGCACGGGCGCGGTCCAGTGCGACAGCCCCGCAGGCTTGACCATGTCGCCGACGAAGAGCTCGAGCAGCGGATTGACGGCGCCCAGGCCGAACTGGACCGTGAAGATCAGGATGGCCGTCGCGCGCATCGTCCCGTGGTTCAAGACCGCGGCGATGTCGCGACGGATGCCCGCGAACGCCTCGCGGATCGGCTGACCGGCGGTCTCGATCGTCTGCCGCTGCGTCGGGTCCTCCTGCGCGAACAGCGCGACCAGGACCGCCGAGAACAACGCCGCCGCTCCGACGAACAGGAACACGCTCTGGCGGCTGCCGAACGCGGACGCCAGGAAACCGCCCAACGTCGGTCCGATGACCGCGCCGACCGCCAAGCTGGTGGTCAAGGCGCCGGTGGTGCGCCCAGCTCGATCCGCGGGCACGAGCGACGTGACGAGCGTCATCGAAGGCGGGATGAATCCGCTGAAGAAGCCCTGACCGAGTCGCAAGGCCAGCAACGTCCACGGACCACTGGCGAACGCCATGCCGCCGACGAACAGGGCGATCGCGATCATCGCGCGGCAGATCATCAGCTTGCGCCCGACGCGATCCCCGAGCGCTCCCCAGATGGGCGACATGATCGTCGCCCCGAACGGCGCCGCGCCGAAGAGCACGCCGGCCCAGCGACGTTGCGCGACCGGATCCGTCACGCCCATCTCCTCGAGCAGGCTCGGGAAGAACGGGATGAAGCTCATCATCCCGATCGACGTGACCAGATTGGCGAGCCAAACGACTCGGAACGTGCGCTTCCAGGACCCCATGGGGCGAACACTCTGGCGCGTCAGCCGCCGATCCCAAGGCCAGAACCCCGAAAATCGGCCACCCCTGGGGCTGGCCTACTTCGCTACGCACGTTCAGCCGACTCGGCCAGATCGCTCCAGAGGGCGGTTCCTCTCTCTCTCGACCAGCTTTGGGAGCGCCGAGAACGGGGAAGGTCGAGCGTGCGGAGCGAACTAGGCCAGTCTCGCCACCCCTGGAGGCTGGCCTACTTCGCTACGCACGGTCGGCCGACTCCGCCAGAACTCTCCAGAGGTCGGCCCTTCTCTCCCTCGACCGGCCCTCTGAGCTCCGAGAACGGGGGTGCCGTCCCGTTGCGGAGCGAACCAGGCCAGCCCCTGGGGTCAGGCGGCGCGGTGGTCGCCGAGCTCGTGATCGCCTTCCGGTGCCAGCGTGTGGGCCGCGCGGATGCGATCGACCTCGGTCCCACGCGCTGCCAGAGCGCGGACGACCGCCGGGTCGAAGTGCGCGCCGGATTCCTCGGTCAGCTGGGACAACGCCGCCGCGTGGGGCCGCGGAACGCCGTAGGGACGGGGCCGGGTCATCGCGTCGTAGGCCCCCACGACCGCTGCGATGCGCGCCTCGATCGGGATCGATTCGCCTTTGCGACCGGCCGGGTAGCCTCCGCCGTCCCAACGTTCGCCTTGGCCGGCCAGGATGCTGCGGGTCAGGTCGTGCCAGCGGACGGCGGTGTCGTTCGCAGGCATGAGTTCGTCGAACAGGGCCGCCGCGCGATCGGGCAAAGAGCGCACGAGTTCGAACTCGCCCTCGCTCAACTTGCCCGGCTTCATCCAGAGGTCCGCCGGAAGGAGGCATCGACCCAGCTCGCGCAACGTCATCGCGCGTTCGAGGTCCTGGGCCCATCCAGCATCCGCTGGCGCGAGCCCGGCCGCGACGAGTTGCTCGCCGATCTCGCGGGCGATCTTCGCGCCACGGGTCGGACGGTGGCCTCCGGGGTCGAGGCCCCGCGTCGCCAGGCGTGCCAGGGCCATCATGGTCTGGTCGCGGTCGCGCACGATCGCTTGCTGCGCATCCAGCGCGGTCAGCGCGGCGCTCAACTCGGTCAGCACGGACTCGATGTCCGGGCCCGGCTCGGACTTGCGATCCAGCACCACCTCACCGGCGACGCGCGAACCGGTGTGGACCGGCATCACATGCATGTCCGCGGACATCTCTCCCCCACGGGCGGCGGACACAGTTTGGTTGTCCTGCCACAACTGAACGAGCAGCGGGCGCGCGCCGAAGATCTGCGCCAGGCGCTCCGCGGCAAGGTCCGCGAGGGACGTCAGGTCGGTGGCGGATCCCATCGGGATGGGCGAGAAAGATGCGTTGGGGAGGTCGTGCTGCACAGGATTCGGCTGGGGTTCAACCGGTTCTCGGACGCCTGTGCGTTCCCTTCAGTCTCAAGACGGACCTTCCGCCGGAAACGATTTCCGGGTGATGCGGGATGTCCCGCAGCCAGGCACCGCAGCGTTTCCGTTCCGCTCAGTTGCGGTAGGACTGGATCGGCGCCGGGATGCGGCCACCGCGGTTGTGCAGCACCTTGGCGCCGAACCGACCCGGATCCTGAACGATCGCCGTACCCAGCAAACCGCCCCACTCGACCGTCTCGCCGGGCCCCTTGCCGGGAACCGGGATGATGCGCACGGCGGTCGTCTTGTTGTTGACCATGCCGATCGCCATCTCGTCCGCGACGATGCCGGTCAGGACGTCCGCGGGCGTGTCACCGGGGACCGCGACCATGTCGAGGCCGACCGAGCACACCGTCGTCATCGCTTCCAGTTTCGCGAGCGACAGCGATCCGTCGCGCACCGCGTTGATCATGCCCTGGTCCTCGGACACCGGGATGAACGCGCCGGACAGTCCGCCGACGCTGGACGAGGCCATCGCGCCGCCCTTCTTCACGGCGTCCGTCAACAACGCCACAGCGGCGGTCGTGCCCGGGGCCCCCGTGCGATCGACGCCGATCAGCTCCAGGATGTCCGACACCGAATCGCCTTCGGCCGGGGTCGGCGCGAGCGACACGTCGACGATGCCGAACATGGTGCCGAGGCGCCTGGCAGCTTCACGGCCGACGAGTTCGCCGACGCGTGTGACCTTGAACGCCGTGCGCTTGATCGTCTCGGAGACGGCCAACAGGTCCGCATCCGGATCCAGTCGAGCGAGCGCCGAGCGCACGACGCCCGGGCCACTGACGCCGACGTTGATGACCGTTTCGGGTTCACCGATGCCGATGTGGGCGCCGGCTACGAACGGGTTGTCCTCGACCGGGTTCATGAAGCACACGAGCTTGGCGCACCCGAGGCCACCGCGGTCGGCGGTCAAGCGCGCGGACTCGAGCACCATGCCGCTGAACCGTACGACCGCATCCATGTTGATGCCGGCGCGCGTCGTGCCCAACGAGAGCGAGGCGCAGACGTGATCCGTTTCGGCCAGGGCCTGGGGGATCGAGTTGAAAAGTGCGTCGTCCGCGCGCGTGAAGCCCTTGTGGACGTACGCGCTGAATCCGCCGATGAAGTCGACCCCGACCTCCTTCGCTGCGGCGTCCAGGGCGCGCGCGAGCGGCACGAGGTCGCTGGAACCGGAGGCGGCACCGATCATCGAGATCGGCGTGACGGCGATGCGCTTATTGACGATCGGGATGCCGTAATCGGCGGCGATCGAATCGGCGACCTCGACCAGGTTGCGCGCATGGTGGACGACCTTGGTGTAGATCTTCTCGGCCGTGCTCTCGAGGTCGGGGTCCGCGCAATCGAACAGATCGATGCCCAGCGTGGTCGTACGTACGTCGAGCGTCTCGAGCTCGACCATCCTCAATGTCTCGAGGATCTCCTGATCGGTGAACGGCATGGATCTAGACGCGATGCATGAAGCGGAAGACACGTTCGTGCATCGCGCGCACGACGAAATCGTCCTCGCCGCCCAATGCGCTCAAGCGTTGGGACAGGCTCTCGAAGGTTGCATCCCCCAGCAATTCGACGGTCAGCACGAGGTGGAACCAGTCGTCGACCGTCTTCTGGGAGATGTCGATGACGCTGGCGCCGCCTTCGCTGAGCGCGGCCGTGATCTGCGCGAGGATCCCGGGGCGGTTGCGACCGACCGCGGTCACCACGACGCCCGTGCCTCCGCTGAACTCGGACGGCGGCTCGGGCATGTGCGGCAGGTGCCGCTGGACGTTGCCCGCATCCGGCCCACGGTCCGGCGCCGGTTCGGCGTAGTTGCCGTTCGGTCCACGCAGGACGATGCCCGCCGCGCGCGCGGCCTCGAGGGCCTGCGGCGTGACGACGGTCTCGGCGTCCAGGACGAGTTCGGCACCGTTCGCACGGTGGATGTCCTCGACGGTGATGAAGCGGCGTGCCATGGAACTCGGGCGCTACTAGAGGTGCTTGACGAGGCTCGGATGCGGCCTGGGGATGACGACCTGGCGCGCCAACTTGCCGCCATCCTCGGCGGAGCGGGCGCCGGCCTGGACGGCGGAACGCACGTCGCTGACCTCGCCGGTCACGGACAGGTAGCTCTTGCCGCCCAGCCCGTTCGCGATGCGCAGTTCGAGCAGGTCGACCGTCGCTTGCTTCAACGCGGTGTCCGCGGCGAGCACGGCCGAGGCCACCGTCGTCGTCTCGATCACGCCGAGCGCGTCGATCTGGCCGTCGATGTGACCGTCGCGCCGACGCAGACCGACCTCGACCTGCGGGTGCACTTGGGGGATCAGCAGTTGATCGACCAGGTCCTTGCCACCGAGTTCACGGCCACGCATCACCGCGGACTCGAGGTCGACGACCGAACCGGTGAACAGCATCACGTACTTGCCCGGTTGCACGGGGGTCGCGAAGAGCAGCTCGATGTCGCTCTCCCAAAGGATGGCGTCGGCGACCTCCACCCCGCGGGCGATGGAGCAGAGCTCCAGGAGGGCGATGGCCGGACCGAGGGTCTGGTCCTCGGTCATTTGGGGGTTCTGGTCGTTGCGAGTCATAACTGTGATCCTGGAAAGAGATCCAATCGATCAGGTGGACGCGTCCGCGTCCTCGTGCGGCCCGAGGCTGACCCCGGGCAATTCGATGCGGTCGACGATGCCGACGACGGCGGTCTGGAATCCGATGTCGTGGCCGCGACCGATGGCGTGACGCGCGGCGCGCCCGAAGGCCACCAGCACGCGTTCACCGACGCCGGCGCCGAGCGGGTCGACGGCGACGACCGTCTCGGCCGTGCCCGCCCCCGCGGCGTCCAAGGGGCGCACGACGAGGAAGCGCAAGCCCTCGAGGGAGCGGTCCTTCTGGGTGGACCAGACGTTGCCGATGACGGTGCCGATGAGCATCAGGCCTGCCTCCAGCTGTCCGGTGCGTTCGGCGCGTCCAGATCGTCGACGATACCGACGACGGCGGCCTCGAAGGCGCGGTCCCCGTCCCCACCGCAAGCGACGCGCGCGGCCTTGCCGAAGGCCACGATCACGCGTTCGCCGACGTCCGCGCCGATCGGGTCGGCGGCGACGACGGGCGTCACCTTCGCGGCTGCGGGATCGTTCGCGGTGTCGATCGCTTCGATGACCAGCAGGCGCTGTCCATCCAGAGTCTCGTCCCGGCGCGTGGCCCAGACCTGTCCGACGACGCGGCCGAGGAACATCAGGCCACCCCCGCCGTCGCGCCCAGGTCCGCGAGCACGCGGCGCACCGCGTCCACGGCTTCCTCGATCTCGGCGTCGGTGCCGGCCAGACGCAAGCGCCCCACGGCGCCATCGGCCCCGAGCCCGACCAACCGAATGGGGCTGGTCTTCTCGGCCTCGTTGGCCGCCTTCAGAACGTGCACTGCGGGCGAGACCTCGAGCGTGTAGAGCGTGTCGTCGCCCAGCACCAACATGCCGGCGCGCGTGCGGTTGATCATCATCGCGTGGTGATCGCTCAGCTTGCGGATGATCTCGTCGGTCATCACCTGGGGCTTCAACTGGTCGTCGAACGAGACGCCAGCGGCCTCCAGGATCAACTCACCGGCGCGGCGCACTTGCCCCTGGTCGGGGCCGTGCACCTCGAGCGTGCCGTAGTGACGTTCGGTGATCAGCGCACCCGGCGTGACGTCGCACGACTTGAGCGCGACGTCCATCAGGCGGTTGATGACGATGCCGGGCGAGACCTCCAGCCAGAACGCACTGTCCCCCGCCACGGGGAAGTAGCCGTCGGTGTTCGCGGCGCAGGTCGCAGCGAATTGCGGTTGGAGCTGGTCCAGGTAGACCGCCCCCCGCAGCTGAATCGGGTCTCGTGTAGCCATGGTTCGGAGCACCGGCGCGGCCGGAATCTCGAGGGGACGCGACGAACGTTCGCGTCCAGCACGTCACGCGGCAGTCGCCGCGTGGCGCAACGTGGCATCAGCCTTCGGTCGGCAGGAACTGCGCCAGGTCGTCCGCGGGACGCGGGATGACGTGCGTGCCGACGAGTTCGCCGACGCGCTTGGCACCGACCTGGCCGGCTTCGACGGCGGCTTTCACCGCGCCGACCTCGCCGCGCACCATGACGGTGACGAGACCGCCGCCGCTGATCTGCTTCTGGACGAGGGTGACTTTGGCGGCCTTGCACATGGCATCAGCTGCTTCGATGGCGCCGACGAGACCTTTGGTCTCGATCATGCCGAGGGCGATTTCGTTGTCGTTGGGCATGGGATGCTCCTACCGGGGATTCGGTGTACGGGGGAATGTTCAGGATCAGGCCAGGCAGGCACCACTCACCGTGTCTTGGTGAGGGCAGCCTTTGCACGGGCCCATGGGACAACCGGAGCCAGCTCCGGCGAGGATGGTGCGGATCTCGTCGGAGGTGAGTCCTCCGCTGCGAGACTTGTTCATGGCGATCGGTCCACGCGACGCCGGCTGGGCGATCGTCGCCGTCTGAGGAGCCGTTTGGGGCGCCAGCATGTGCACGGGTCGCGCGGGCGTCGGCAATGCTGCCTGCGGGCTGGTCGAGCGATTGGTGGGACGCACGGGCGGCGGTGCGGCGACGGCGACCTTGGTGTGGCTGACCGGCGAACTGGAGGAACGTGTGAACGTCGGCGCGGGCTTGGCGCTCGGTACAGGGCCTGCGGGCAACACGTTCTGGGAACGCGGCGCGCCACCGGAGGGCGACACACCCGCGGGCGTCTCGAGCGGCACGTCCGCGCGGAACGTGGACTCCGGCTCACGCGTCTGGCCGACCGGTTCGGCGTGGAGCGCAGGGTCGCCCTGCAGTCCCGAACCACGCGGCGGCCCCTCACCGGTCAACGCGAGCGCGCGCTGGTGATAGGAGTGATCGATCTGCGCCCAATCGCGACGCTTGAACGCGACGCGCTTGATGTTGATCAGGTGGCGCGCCGAGATGTTCTCGCTGGTGATGTTGCCGGCCTGCGGACCGCAGCCGAGCGAGAACGAGGGCAACAGGTTCGTGCTGAACCCGACCGCGCCCTGGCTGCTGGGACCGTTCGCCACGATGCGGCTGGCGGGCTTCTGCAGGAAGAACTGCTCGAGGATGTGATCGTCGCCGGCGTGCACGCTCATCGTGTGGCCGAGGCCGCCCTGGTGCAGCAACTGCATCGACGTGTCGCAACCCGCCTCCCACCCATCGACGCGATGCACGCTGAGCAGCGGGCACAGGATCTCGATCGACAGCTTGTGTTCGGGACCGACGCCGTTCTGCGGCGCGAGCAGGATCGTCGTGTTGCGCGAGACGCGGAAGCCCGCGCCCTCGGCGATCTTGAAGGGGTCGAGGCCGACGATGTCCGGGTTCATGTGCCCGCGAACGTTGGCGTAGGCCTCGAGCTTGTGCGTCTCCTCGGCGTTGCACAGGTGCGCGCCGCGCTCGACCAAGAGGCCCAGCAGGCGATCGGCGATCGGCTCGTCCAGCACCAGCGCCTGTTCGGAACAGCAGAGGGTGCCGTTGTCGAAGCTCTGGCTGATCGTGATGTCGTGCGCGACCTGTTTCAGATCGGCCGAACGATCCACGTACGCCGGGACGTTGCCGGGACCGACGCCGTAGGCCGGCTTGCCCGAACTGTAGGCGGCGCGCACCAAACCCGAACCGCCCGTCGACAAGATCAACGCGATGTCGCGGTGCTTCATCAACGCGCCGGTCGATTCGATCGTCGGGTTCGACAATACGGTGACCAGATCCGGCGGGCCGCCTTCACGTTCGATCGCGCGACGGAAGACCTCGACGGTCTCTGAGATGCAGCGTGCGGCGCGCGGGTGCGGACTGATCACGCACGCGTTGCGGCCTTTGACCGAGATCAACGCCTTGAACATCGCGGTCGACGTCGGGTTGGTCGTCGGCACGATGCCGGCCACCACGCCGCTGGGGGTCGCGACTTCATAGACGCCGCGGTCCTCGTGGCGCGCGATGATGCCGACCGTCTTCTCGTCCCGGATCGACGCCCACACGCCTTCGGAACCGAGCAGGTTCTTCAGGACCTTGTAGTGCACGCGACCGATCCCGGTTTCCTGCACGGCGAGGCGCGCCAGGTCGTACGCAGCGCGAGCGCCGGCGTCGGCCATGGCACGACACACGCGATCGACCGTCTCCTGATTCCAGGAGGCAGCGATCTTCTGGGCCTGCTTGGCGCGCGCGACTTGATCGCGCACGTCCTGCAGGGCCCGCAGGTCGGGATCGAGGCCCTTCACGTCCTATGCGGAGGAGAAGGGAGGACTAGCGCTTGCCGCTGGTCGCGACCGGACGCATGTCCGGAAGGATCGTCTCGAGCTGGGTGTGGGGACGCGGGATGACGTGCACCGAGACGAGCTCGCCGACACGCCGAGCCGCCGCAGCGCCCGCATCGGTCGCGGCCTTCACGGCACCGACCTCACCGCGCACGAAGAAGGTGACGAAACCGGCCGTCACCGTCTGCTTGCTGAACAACTCGACCTTCGCTGCCTTGACCATGGCATCGGCTGCCTCGATGGAGCCGATCAGTCCTTTGGTCTCGACCATTCCCAGAGCCATGGGCTTCATGGGGATTGCCTTTGTAGGGGGACTTGGACGTGGATCCTGGGGCGGAGCCGCGTCGGGGGGAGAGCCGCAGGGCAGGGGTGCCTTGCGGGAATGCGGAGGGCGTGACGGTTGACGTCAGGCCCAGGGGCGTGAGTGTAGCGAGGGGTGCCCGAAACTCGATGCACGATGCGGGCAAACGCCTTTGATGGCCCCTTGGTGGCTAAATAGGGCCCATTCGAGCACCCGGCGCTGTGGAGAACATGCCTGTAGGGATAAAATGACACCCAGATGGACCCTATTTGGCCCCGCAGAACGGCAAGGACTCCCGCACCTGGAAGATCTCGTCCGCGAACCGCTGCCCGGTCTCCGGATGACGTACCACGCGCTTCAGGACGAAGTCGAACAGGAGCGGGTTGTGCTCGTACAGCGCACGCAGCGGCGCGACGTCCTCCGGATCGAGCCAACCGCCCTTCACCAACGGATCCAAGCGGTACAGAACA
>TARA_R110002074_G_scaffold234473_1_pt1 | contig 19781 bp, 15 predicted proteins | sample TARA_R110002074 | Tara Oceans TARA_R110002074 (sample SAMEA4397215) | marine metagenome | biome: Polar Biome; feature: [MIX] marine epipelagic wind mixed layer (ENVO:01000061); material: water (ENVO:00002006), including particulate matter (ENVO:01000060) such as... | depth 10-100 m | reverse complement strand
CCGCCACGCTACGCAAGATCGCCGAGGCCGAGGGACCATTGAAGACGCAAGCAGCCAATCTCGTCCCTCAACTCGACGGCTTGTCCAAGTTTGAGGACATGCGCAACTTCATGGCGCACGGCGTTCTTGAGGTCGCGTGGACCGAGCATGATGAAGTGCTTTATGTTTTTCGGATGCTCAAACTCGCCAAGGGGCAGACCGAGCCTGTTGAGCTGCTGAAGAGCAGGGATGAAGCCCGGGTGATCGGTGCCGACCTCGGCAAGATCATCAACGCGCTTACCCGCGACCTCGATGCCATCGCGAAAAAGCATTCCGCCAAGGTGACGGCCATGCCCGCCGCCACGAAGCCAACCCGCTAAGGGCCTTGAGAGGCTCCCACAGGCCAATTCTCATGCCCCGCCCTCAGGTGAACAGCGCCTTCGCCGGGTACTGTGCGAAGCCCTCAGCGGCCCGCACATAACCTTGTAATGTCTCGGCGTTTTTGTGCCGTGATAGGCGCATGAGATCGAGGACAGATGCGCCCTCGCGCGCGGCGGCGGTGAGAACGCCTGAACGCAGGCTATGACCGCCGATCTGGCTCGCGTCGAGGCCCACCTCTTGCGCATAACGCTTGACGATGGCGGCGATGGACTTGCCCGTCAGCGCCCCGTCGAGAAGGCGTCCCGACTTCGAGAGCGGACGAAAAATCGCCCCTGACGTGATCCTGGAAGCGCTGAGCCAGTCGTCCAGCGCCGCAACGGGGCAAAGAGCACTGACGCACCTCGGGATCGCGAGCAGGCTCCCCCGGCCTTCCTGATCGGATTTGGCGCGGCGGACGGTAATGCGGACGCCCTCCCCCGAGATCGCCAAATCTTCACGAGTGAGGTTTGCAAGTTCGGCCCGGCGAAAGGCGCCAGCAAAGCCGAGGAGCAGGATCGCCCGGTCGCGAAGGCCTGCCGGCGTCGCGGGGCAGGCTTCGGCCATTTTGAAAAGCATTTCGGCCGAAATCGCTGCCTTGGGGCTGGCGGGCCTCCCGTGACGGCGGCGGATGCCTTTGAGCGTCGCGCGCACGAAAGCCGATGCAGCCGGATTGGAATGGCCCTGTTCGACGTGGGTGGCGCGGATCGCCGCGAGACGGCGGGTAAGCGTCGCGGGGTTGAGGCCTTGATCGGCTTCCGAGGCGAGGAAGCTTGCGACCGTTTCGGGCGTCGCGGGCAGCGCTTTAAGGCCCCGAGGCGCGCACCAGCGCGAAAACGTCGAAAAATCCCCTTCGTAGGCTCTCGTCGTCGACGCGCCACGCTCTAGGGCCGCGTAGAGCCTCGCGCGCTCGACCTCGGGGACGGCGGGGCTGTGGGAGGGATCGTCGCTCGAAGCGATATCAGGGGCGTCGGAGAGACGGCTGATCTTCGGGAAGGGAAGAACATCATTCATGGGGTACGCCTGACTTTATTGGTTCCGATAATCAGTATTTTGGGCACCAATAAAAGATAGGGGCGCCACGACAATATGGAAAGTCAGTCAGCGGAGTATTTTGTCATTCTGAGTTAACGGAAAGGGAGCGGTCTGAGGAGGGTTTCAGCGTGTCGGACCTAGGCCCGTCGGAGCCCTTCTCCGCGACTCTATCGGGCACCGCCTGCCCTGCGCTGCCCTCGACGCGACTAACCCCTGGCTTGCGTCTACGTCCGATCTTCTCTCGCTCGCTCACAGGTTTAGAAGACGGGGCTCAAGAGGCCCGGGCTTGTGTTTTTCGATCCATGAGCATGGGGCCCCCTCTGGGTACCCGTGATCCGCGTCGCAGTTCGAGCGGCAGTCCTCAGATTTGAGGTAAAAATAAAACCGACCATCTAGAGAGGACAGCTGGATAAGAAAAATATCCACCGTCGCCCCAAAGCGAACGCCAACTGAAATTCCATTCTCAGACTATGTCGCTCGACTAAGGTCAGGATATCCAAAAAAGTTTGTCACAACCTCCAACGAAAAGTGACGGTACAATCAGAATCCGTTTCAAGCAGCATTATCCGTGCCAAAGCGCAAACGCCTCAATACGTCACGCAAGCTCAAATTTGCGACAATGCTGCTCAGGAAAGTCGGATTCTTCGTGCCTCCGAACTTAACGAAGCACCCCGCATTGGACGCTAACCAACTGTTTTTAATGATAACGGGCAGAAATTCATCATTCATACAATGAATTCTGTTGCCGCAAACAGCAATATTTCTGGGCTACACGGAAGAATTATGGTCAGCTTACATAAGATGTTCGACAACGCGTGACGCAAACCAATTCATGCGGCGAACGCGGAGAATGAATGTGTTTGATGAAATACAAAAATGGTTGGATTTTGTCGTGAAAGCTCAGGAAACTCTTGGAGACTTGTGGTTCGGGGTATGGGTCGCCTCCTTCGTTTTGCTTGTGTTAGCTGGCCTGGTTTTCGGCTGGCTTACGTTTGTGCTAACTAAAAATACGCATCCTGAAACGACTGTGATTGCACAACTCCCTCCCCAAATAAAAATAGCTATTTATCAAAGACCAATTCAAACCCCAGACGACGTAAATATTAAGGGCTCGATCGCTACCGTCATTCAACCAACGACGGACTTAGGACGTCGAACCGAAACCGAAATATATATGTTGTGGCAAAATGCGTCGTGGAAAGAACGCGCCGCTACCATGACTAGCGAAAAGGGTTTTGTTCAATTTCTATCCAGTGATCTTATGTCAGCTGCAATGCAGAATTCTGAGTTTATCGGATGCTTGGGCTTAGCCTCCAATTCAATGAGCCCCGAACTTGCAAATTCGAGCGAAGATAAGCGGGAGAAGATATTAGGTGATCTTTCAGATCGCAGAGCCTTTGAACTATGCAAATATGTAGCAAAAGCTGCACGCGAGGTAGAAGCACGGAGCCGCTTTGTGGGCTTGGGTTTGGGTTACAATACTCGCACGCCCGATGACAGCAGTGACGAGGTGAAACAACGCAAAGCTATTTTGGTGATGGTCAACCGCAAATCAGGCCCCGCCCTCACAAAGAACGATGTTCAAGAAATCATTAGCGAAATCCTACGACAAGTCGGAATTGATGACTTCAAGCCTCAAGAGTATTCCCGAGTTAATCGAGAACGTGCAATTTGCTGGGTCTCAATGGAGCAGGGCACATTCAACCCAAACGCAGAAGATTGCGAGCAAACGGATCTCAACTGGACGCAGTCAGAGAACAATTGAAGTTTGGCAAGGAAAAGCTTTGCCCACCCCGCGGCCGCGGAATGACGCTCAGGCTTGTGTTTTCGATCCATAAGCATGGGGTCCCCTTTGAGTGCCCATGATCCGCGTCGCCGTTCGAGCGGCAGTCCTCAAATTTGAGGTGGGAAAAACAGACCATCTTGAAAAGGTAATCGGATAGGAGGGACTTCAGCTTTTGACCCCGCGCAAACATTCAATGAATGCACTCATCCTCCCAAATTATATGACATGACAGACCACCTCTCATTTCACCAGTGTAGCCAGTCGCAATCGCGTGCTTGTCATGCGCCTTACTTTTACTTTTGTTCATTATCCCCTGTCGCATTCAGCTCACCAGCCACCACTTCCGCCTGTTCCAACTCCTCAAAATAATACTTTCTCCAGTAGCTATTTTCCTTTGACAGCGACACTACAAGCTTCAGGTCATCGATCGACCTCTGCGCTAAAGCCGAATCCCCAGTCCGCTCTGCAATAACGCGCTCCGCTATTGCGCGATTTCCCCTCGATCTCACAAAACCCAACAAGAATCTGCTCCGCGTCCGGATATCTAGCGCAGCATCATAGTCCGAAATTGCTTCCCGGAGCGTCTCAACTCCATTCTCCAACTTTCCTCGCTCCAACCTCGCATTTCCACGGTTGGTCATCAGCGTGGCCCAATCAACGGGAAACCGATCACGTGTATGATAAGACATTGCCTTCTCACATGCCTGCTCAGAACGTTTCAACATATCCACGCTTCCAATTCTGGAGCCGTGATCGGAATATGCGATTGCCAAGCCCCAGAAAGCTTTTGCAGAGATGAGCTGCTCCGCTTTTTCGTCCGTCAGAGAAATTGCTTCTTCATATGCTTTTGTCGCTTCCTCAAAATGTTCCAGCTGATTCGACAAAAGCCCCAAATTTGCAAATGCAGTGCCGAGCCTCACCATACTGGTTGCAACTTCAATCGATCGCACATGGGCTTTCGACTGTTCAATACCGCAGATGAGTATCGCCACACCAAGCGTCGCTTGCCATACACTAGATCGCAACAGAGCGATCTCGACGTGCGCATCACCCAACCTCGTTGAATTGTCCAAATACTGAGCCCCTGCTTTTTGAGCAGGCAGCTGTCGTAGATTTTCACGAAATATTTCCGCAGCGTGAACGAGAGCGCGCTTGTCTCCCGTCCGGTAACCCAGAAGCGAGTAGAGATCAGCCAGATAACATCCTATCTCCGCCCTGATTTCCCGAGAGGAAGTGTGCACAAACGGCAATATTTCTCTCTCAATCCGCGCTATATGCTTACTCTCACTGGCCGGTGTTCCAAAATCGTTAGCGTCGAAGTCCAGATATCGAGCAGCATCGCGCAACGACTGATCTTCCAATTTCTGATCCAGCCCTTGAACAACATCATGACCTTCGAGGCAAAGTTCGACGGCCTCGCCGTAATTTGACATCAAGCTTGCCAACTGGGCTTGGCTTAATAGAGTCTCTGTTTCTGATTTTCTTCTTTTTATGACTGATTTTTCAACATCCAGCCTCGAACCTCTATCAATCCTTTGCGCCAATCGCAACGTTTCGAACGCCTCTTCAAAGCGACCCGCTTCAATTTGCTTGAGGGAAGTCTGTCGAAATTCGCGCACTCGAGGATCATCGCCTTTGAGGACTCGTATCTGTAGTTTCAGAGTCTGATATTCATCAGCCTTTCTACGGAGAATTTGCTCTATCTCACCCGGTGACTTTTCCTCAGCGTCTTCTTCGAAAGCTTGGACGATGGACCGAGCAACCGGAAGAGTCAGCCCACTGACGCTTTCCAGAATTTTTTTCAGAACCGCATCCAGTCCATCATTTCCTCTATGGACAGTGCCAGGATCCCTGCCAGCGGCGATTGCCTGCTCTATACGCGAGAAAAACTCCAAATCAGCGCCAAGTCCAACTTCAATGATTGCCTTTCTTGTACTAGCGCGCGTATTGGATTTTCCAAGAATCTTATTGTCCAACGTCTCCTTCTTCATGCCATGGGTTCGACGAACGAGATCCTCTCGGCTCATCGCATTTCGGTGAAGCAGATGCAAAATCGCTTTTCCAAAGACAGCTTTTTCGTCCATGCCAAGCTCCGGGACAAAATAGGTCCAAAAGGGGGGCCGCTAGCGGATTCGTTTGCGACTAGTTTAGTACCGACGATCGATCACAATAGCTGTTCGAACAGCATCGTTCCCGGAAAGGAAAGATGCCATGACCCGGAAAAATGTCGGATTTACGTTAGCACATTTCAGCATTGCTGGGGCGCATGTCCTCGCATATCTCGGCTTGATATCCGAGGCTCAACTCTGCCTTTCGCTAGGAGCCTGTGCTCTCAGCTTGGCCGCAAGCTAGCCAAAAACGCGCCGCCCCCACAAGGTCACTACGGGGCGGCGTTCCGAGACTAAGCCCTAGGGTGGCTGGCCTCCGGAGACATTCGGCGACACAGGTGACCGCCACTAAAGATGCTCACCCACTTTCTCGCCACTAGCAAAGAGCGATATGCGGCCTTGAGAAGCATACATGCCCGGCGGCTTAGCCGGGGCCCTCGGCGATTTAGATACGATTCAGCAAGTCGCCGGAAGATCTCTACGAAAATGTAGCTGCGAACGACTCATCTACCCTTCGGTATTCGTACGCGACCGAGCTCGTAAACTGCCGGGGATTGGTGTCGCAAAATGCAGCCAATTCCATTTCGAGAATATGCGATTTGAAAGCGAAGCTGTCGACGTCTCGTCGGGCCGTAGACGGTTAAATGTCAGTAGATGCTCAAAAATTTCAGCGATCCTACGCGGCTGGACCAGCTCGACAGGCAAGATTTTCAGGCCACACTCATAAAGTCACTATAATGACAAAATGAACTCTAGTTGCGGTAATTTTGATACACTGTTTAAAACGCATCACTCAAGTCTTTCACTAAATACCGCTCATCCTATTTGAGAAAATTTACATGGAAAAAGAACCCATAGAGATCGCACAAATTTCGCTCTACCTAGCAAAGTCAAAGCGGACGTTTGAGACACTTCTTGACCCAGAGCAAAATGTCGCAAATAGAAAAAACGCCCTGCAATTCGATTTCAAGGCCGAAGATGCGAAATGTCGATTCATTTACTTTGAGACAATGTCAAAAAAGATCAACCCGGCTTGGCTCAATTTCATAAATGAGAAATTGCCCCAAGAGGACCAAGTCAACTTTAAGGCGCGGACCGAAAATCCAAACGGCATCCTATTGATCTCATTCGACGACCACATCTTTGCGGCCTGCTTCGGCCGAAGCGCCAACAGTTTCCTTGACGACAACGCCTTTGAGCCAGACTTCGGTATCAAAACTGCGATGAACGTGTGCGGAAACGAAGAAATTCGACAAACCAGAAGCCAGAGCAACGCAATTACTCCGACCCAAATCGACAGGCAAGTAGGAAAGCCTTCAGACGCGTTTGCTTTCGGTTTAAGCGAAGCGGAGGACTTGCGCTATATCTCGGCTCACATAAAGGGTGACAAAAACTTCACGCTTCAAGGCCGCGATAGCCTAACGATAAAAGTAATTGGCGAAAATAAATTGAATTGGGCGAAGCTTATTACCCGCTGCAAAACCTTTATTGGGGCATATGCCAAAACAGACTACGCAGCGCTTTTCCCAAATTACAAAAATTTCCAACAGGCCTCTGAAGAGGATTCTAAGAAATTAGACAGCATACTAATTAGCCTTCTAAAAGCAGAAGATTTTCAAAATATACAACTTAGCATTCCAGAATTCATACTCGACGAGGACTACAGCTTCTCCTATTCAAACCACGCCACTCGCGAAAATTCGATTTATGCATTTCTCGATTCATCGCAATTAAAAACTCACATCAAATTGAATTCAGTCAACATCGATAAACTGAAATCAAAGTGGATTTTTGCGTATTCGCACAAGGATGATCAAATTTTATCCTATCGCAAATGGCGGCTCTACAAATGCATTGTCTTCGAACATGCACTTAATGGTCAGTACTTCGTACTCAGCGATGGCCGCTGGCTTAAGGTGGACCAAGATTTCTATAATGAAGTCACTGCCTTTACCAACAAGACGCTCCACGAAGAAATGTGCGAGGCGCTTTACGCTGACATCGACATCAGCGATGACAATAGCAAGCAGAACAAAGAGTCAATTTTCAACAGCGAGGTTTGCCGCAGACGTCCCTCGGCGATTCTATTTGACCTCTCAAAGCTCAAGATAGGTGAGGGACGCAAGGATAAAGAATTCTGCGATGTCCTCGACCTCACTGACGAAGGCAAGATTCGTATTATCAACTGCAAGCCATACAAAAACTCTTCATCGACGAATTTCTTATTCTCTCAAGCCAAGCTATATTGCGAGGCCTTTATCAGAGATCGAACCTTCCTCAACGAAATTCGCAAACACATCAAAGCCTCAAACAGCCAGAGCAAGCAACGCTATCTCGATTACATAAAACCTGATATTACCGAAATAAATGGAACAGATTATGTCGTGTGTTTGTGGTTATTATTTGATCGGAAAAACCCGAAGCCAAACAAATCCGATATTCCATTTATGGCACAGTACGAATTGAAGTTGATGCATGAGCACCTTCGTAATGTCTTTAAATTTCACGACATAATCCTGCGCTTCATCCCGGTACAGAGGAAAAATTATCGAACCGACAAAAATCCGAAAACAAAAAAATAATTCGCATTTCCCAAATTCATAGACGCCATTTCACTGGCTCCACACCCAGAGGTCACAAAATCAACACACCTTGCCAGAAGTACATGGTTCTTTTTCATTGGCGTGGATAAATGACCAACCGACTCGCGTACGGGGAAACATCACGCTTAATACCGTCTATATAGGACCCTTTTCATTCCGAACTATACGCTTCATTCTATTCAACCATACTGCTACCCTCGTTTTCCATTCCAATTTCTATAGGCATTTTGAGGAAAGATGGACCCAGTGAAGGATCCTCTCGGGCATCGCCTGAGCGAATGACTTGGTATTGGCTAAGCCCCATTCCACAAGAGTGTAACAAGCTCTCGCGCTTCTACCCTATTTCACATTAATGACCTTGAGTACGCGTTTTGTTTCGACCAAAAGCAGCAGCTCATCATCCCGGGTGATAAGACGAGAGTGCATGGTGGCAATGCGGACCGGAAATAGACGCTGGAAAGATTCCCGCACGTCTTCCGCTCTCCCAAATACTGGCTTAAAGACGGCATTCCAATTGTCTTTGCGCTCAATAATTGCCCTATAGTCAGTGAAGTCCGCATAGTCGATCAGCGGCTGTTCGGGGTGTCCAGCCTTCACCGCCTTGTCTCTTTTGTCGATCCATGCGTCAAGCATATTGGCGGGGAGCTGTCGCTTCATCCAGTCATCACCAAATGCGGCATGCATTACCCGCTCAATGAAGCGACGTATTGCATCTTCGAAGCGCTGCAATTGATCGAAGGCCGCTCGCGCGCGCGCAAAGTGATGCTCTTGATCATCAACACTTTCATTTACCTCCGGCTCACACAGCCCTGCAATCCGTAGACTCTCGTCAAAAGCAGACGTGGTAAAATTAGTGAGCTCAGGGTCGAACCCTTGATCCACATAAAAATCCGAGCGCAACACAGGATCAATCAGCGGTTCAGGTGTTAGCGTCAGCAGATCGCGCCAATCGCCTAGACCAAACCGCAGCGACGCCGCAAAATCGTGATCAAACGCGGGCAAACTATCGATGCCGCTGCCCATGGCGATGATCGCGGAAAAAGCCTTTGCGGAAGCAAGACGATCCTCTATTTGTAGCCATGGCGAATGCATTGCCGCCATAGCTGCCTGCAGCCGATCTTCGACCAGGACGGTGCGCGCGAGGCTAGCACTCTCCATCGCCTCATGAGCGATACGACCCAGCTCCGTGACCTCCGGCAGCCGAAACAAATGTTCATAGGCCTGTTGCGCCTCAATTGTCGCGTTGATCAAATTGCGAATGTCCGACTGAGGATCGAACAACCCTAAGCGCCTAGCCTCCTCCAAGGGGCCCTCTAGCAACTTCCGATGTCGCTCAATGTCCTCGGAGACCTTAGCCAAGCCGCCAACATCCGCGATCACGAACGGCAACTTGCGACGCTCCTCCTCTTTCCGGAGGAAATCCATCATTGCAGAACCAATTCCAAGCCGCTTGTAGGTGTCTTCGAGAGAATCCTTGTAGGTGTCTTCGAGAGAATCAATGTGTCCCCGCAGATCGTCTGTGGGGTCCATCATCCGCTGCAGCACTTCCCGTTGTTCCCAAAAGCGACGGAGATCATTGAACATTTTGTGCTCGTAAAGTCATAACACTGCCTAAAATTTGAGGACGCCTCCTCGCCTGATCGACTTACGAACTGGTCTCAATCCTACGTATGTATTGCAACGCCGGATTTCCTGAGACTGCATCCATAATCGCTGTCGAAGTCGATGAAATCGTCAGCTCAGCGATGCGCTGTGACGCTACATTCTCAACATCGACGACAGCCTCCACATAAAAGATGGCGACGCCGTTACGCCCTAGTCCCTCCCGCAGCTCAGCAACCGCCGACATGACAAGGTTTTTGGCCCGCCCTTGCCCACGATAAGCGAGTGGCACTGCATAGCCAATATTGAAGCAAGGCTCCCCCTCAAAGGGGTCACACAGAACGAAATTTGCAAATGCCACGACCAGTTTACGTTCAAGCGCCACATAGGTCAGCCGCAGCACACCATTCAGGCTATCCCTGAACACGTAGATTGCGGGATCAACTTCACCGCGCTGGAGCGGAATCTCGCCGGCGCGCAACGCCTCTTGAAAACGACACCATTGCAGTTGATGGGTCGATCATTTTTGGCAAATTATTCCTCCATTTCTCAAGTCAAAGGCCTAAAGTTCTTCAAAGTCATGTTGCCGAACATACACTCATTAGAGGCGGTCCCCCTCAACTACCATGATCCACTTTTTGAAAGATGACATTTATTGAGCATCTTTATTTCGCCGCCTTTTAAACTGCTCAAACCGATCACGATAAGAAAACAAATAATCGAGAATAGCATTTGTAAACTCTAAAATGTCTTTCGCGTCGGGCTGCTCAATCGAAAGCCCAACACCGTGTGCAGCCTCATTTCCAGCTATACGCAAAGAATCCGACCATTCAAAAAGGCGATCGTCAATAAGACCGGTTTCTTTCATCTCCCTAAGCGAAGCAAACAACGTGCGCCCGTCCACCCCATGAGCCGCACAGATTCCCTCAAGGGTCTTACGGCACATAATAGCTGAGGCTGTGAAGGCCTGGGCACGATAACAGGCGCAAGCTTCATCAAACGCCAACTGTATATCGCGCGGCGCATTTGGGTTTACGCGAAGATCCGCCGACGGAAACAGAAGATGCGGGGTATCCCACTTATCGCCCTCTGGCATATTCCCAATATTGGTTTGACGAATGAGAACTGGGGCGCCACATGCTGTGCAGGAAAGGAGGGTATAAAGCAACGAAGGGCCATCCCCATTGGACAAGCGTTCAAAGGCACCCGCTTCATTAGCATCCACGTATGATCGACATTCAAGACATTCTACGATCATAAAAATTCCCCAAAATTCAGTCCGAAAAGCTTCGAGTGACTGATGGTGTTGACAGGGAGTATGGCTTTAGGATGGATACTCTTGCAATCGAATGTACCAACGTATTTCTTGCGCAACCAAGTTGCCAAGTCCTGAGCCTTGACCAAATGAATAGTAAAACCGCCCTTTGATGACCTCAAGACTGTGATGATTACGCGCTATGCGACAAAAGTGTCGCTCTTCGGCAATCGAAATTACCTAAAGATCGCGACTACCCCAAGGGCGTTCCACCAAGCCGGACACAATCGCTGTTCTGCATACCGACAGTCGAATTTCCGATAGAGCAGGTTCCCATTGCAGCTCCATCGACCTTAATCGGCTTGAGCGTAACGGAAGCGGCACTCGGATATTCATTGAGCGCCCCGGTGATGTAGTCGGTAATTCCAAGATCAAATACAAAAATACTTGCTACACCGCTTGAGGACGCGCTCGACGGAATAATCGCGCTGGCTGTCTCATAGCCCAGCGCTGAGCAGGTCAACAGGATGTCGTGCCGACTTTTGGTGAGTTGCAAAACCGGGCTGCTGGCGGAAGTCGAACCGAGAACTTCGCCCTGACGCGTCGCTTCACAAACTGCGGATCGCGGAGAGCTGTTAACCCGCATAGACTGGCTGGTGCCGTCCAGAACCGTCGCACAACCGCCTATCGTAAGTAGGCCAAGTAAAATCCCAACTTGTCTGACACATCGCATAGACAATCTCCTCAATACCAAAGCCAGCTCAATCCCTGTATTTAGGACGAAATACATATTAAAGTTGATAAACTTATAATGTGTTAACGGCCAACCATAGCGCATGGATATGCGCGAGCTGGTTGGACAAAATGTGAGGCGCGTCAGGCTCAAAAAAGGCCTGACACAAGAAGCATTTGCTGAAATCTCAGGCTTTAGCCAGCAGTACATCAGTAGCCTTGAACAAGGCCATCGCAATCCGACAATTGTCACGATCTATGAGCTGGCAACTGCACTGGGAGTGAGCCATATGGAATTGGTGCGGTCATCGAAATGATGGATGCACAACAGAATCGAGTTGGCGGATCGAAATGCAAAGCTGGAAACGCAGCCTAAGCGCAGCGACGCCAATGGAAAATAGGTAAGAGAGCGCAAGTGGCCGTCAAAAAATCAGAAATCTACAGTTCCCTTTGGGCAAGTTGCGATGCTCTACGCGGTGGCATGGATGCGTCGCAATACAAGGATTACGTCCTCGTCCTTCTGTTCGTGAAATATGTTTCCGACAAGTACGCGGGCGACCCCAACGGCATTATTGAAGTACCGAAAGGCGGCAGCTTCACCGATATGGTCGCACTCAAAGGCAACAAGGAGATCGGCGAGAAGATCAATATCATCATCGCCAAACTCGCCGAGGCAAATGATCTCAAGGGTGTGATCGACGTCGCCGATTTCAACGATCACGAAAAACTCGGCACCGGCAAGGAGATGATTGATCGTCTCTCCAGTCTTGTCTCCATCTTCAATCGCGCTGAACTTGATTTCAGCAAAAATCGCGCTGAAGGCGACGATATCCTAGGCGATGCTTATGAATACCTCATGCGCCACTTCGCAACGGAGTCCGGCAAAAGCAAAGGTCAATTCTACACACCCGCGGAAGTGTCGCGGATCATGGCAAAAGCTATCGGCATCAGCTTATCGAAAAGTGCCGCCCAAACCATCTACGACCCCACCTGCGGCTCGGGATCACTACTGTTGAAGGCCCGCGACGAGGCACCGGGCGACATTACAATTTATGGTCAGGAGAAAGATGTCGCCACACGTGCCTTAGCCAAGATGAATATGGTTTTGCATGATTGCCCAACAGCAGAAATATGGCGCGACAACACCCTCTCAAGCCCGCATTTCAAAAATGCCGACGGTGGCTTGAAGACCTTTGATTTCGTCGTTGCCAATCCACCTTTTTCAGACAAGGCATGGGGCACAGGCCTAGACCCCGCCAACGATCAATTTGGCCGGTTCTCTTATGGCGTTCCACCCGCGAAGAATGGCGACTATGCCTATTTGCTACATGTCATCGCGTCACTGAAGTCGAAAGGGAAAGGCGCTGTCATTCTACCCCACGGCGTGCTGTTTCGTGGCAACGCAGAAGGTGAAATCCGCAAGGCAATCATTAACAAGGGATATATCAAAGGCATCATCGGCCTACCTGCCAACCTCTTTTATGGCACAGGCATCCCAGCTTGCATCGTTGTCCTCGACAAAGAAAACGCTCTGGCGCGCACTGGCATCTTCATGATCGACGCCTCTAAGGGTTTCGTGAAAGACGGCAACAAGAACCGCCTGCGCTCGCAAGACTTGCACAAGATCGTCGATGCTTTCACCAAACAACTTTCCATTGATGGTTATTCGCGCATGGTACCGTTGGCCGAAATTGAAAAGAACGACTTTAATCTCAACATCCCACGCTATATTGATTCATCGGAGCCCGAAGACCTCCAAGACATCGAGGCCCATTTGAATGGCGGCATTCCTAAGCGCGATCTTGATGCGTTGAATGACTATTGGTCTGTCCTACCCTCGGTTCGCAAGGCCCTTTTTAGCAAAAGTGATCGCCCGGGCTATGCAAGCCCGAAGGTGGAACCCGCGGGTGTGAAACCAGCTATTTTGGGCCATGCCGAATTCAATAAATTCTCAAATGACGTCAATGAGGTGTTTGCGGGCTGGCGCAAAGCGCATCTCAAGCGGCTCAATAGCATCAAGATCGGCGACAAGCCAAAACTGTTGATTGAGGTGCTGGCGGAGGATTTGCTATCTCGCTTTGCCGAGGTGTCGCTCATCGACAAATACGATGTCTATCAGCACCTCATGACCTATTGGGCAGAGGTGATGCAGGATGACGTCTATATCCTCGCACAAGACGGCTGGGCAACGGCACGGCAAATCCGCGAACTGGTGAAAAACACCGAAGGGAAACTCACCGAGGAGCCGGACATCACCTTAGGCAAGCGTAAACTGAAGGCGGAGTTGATCCCGCCCGCGCTCATGATTGCGCGTTTCTTCGCCAAGGAACAAGCAGCCTTGAAAGCATTGGAGACACAAGCCGAGGAAGCTGCCCGCGTCACCGAAGAGATGGAAGAAGAACACGGTGGGGAGGAAGGCCTATTGTTCGAAGCCAAGACCGAAAAGGGCAAACTGACAGCTAAGAGCGTCAAAGATCGTATTCGAGACTTGATAACGACGGCTGACGCATCACTCGCAAAAAAGCAAAAACTCATCGACAAACTAATCAAAGATGGCAAACCCATCCCTAAAAGCGTAACAGCCGATCTCTTGGAAAATGATATCCCCGATTATTTTGAATACGTGAAGCTTCAAGAGATGCTGGCTTTGATCGAGCAGGAAAGGGAGGCCGTTGCCGCAGTGAAAGAGGCCAAAACGGCGCTCGATACCAAGACAGTGAAAAAATATGCCAAGCTTAGCGATGCAGAGATCAAGCTGTTGCTGGTGGAAGATAAGTGGTTAGCCGCGCTGCAAACGGATGTGGCGAGTGAGCTGGAACGCATCAGCCAAGGCCTCACTGGTCGCGTGAAGTTGTTAACCGAACGCTACGCAGTGCCCCTGCCGAAGCTAATGGAAAATGTTGAGACACTGCAAACCAAAGTCGATGCACACCTCAAGCGGATGGGGTTTGCATGGAACTGAGGGCTGGTTACAAGCAAACTGAGGTCGGCGTGTTCCCGGAGGACTGGGATATGGTGCCACTTGGCCAGATATTTGAGTTTAAGAATGGCCTGAACAAAGCGAAGGGGTTCTTTGGCTATGGCACCCCTATCGTCAACTATATGGACGTCTTCCAGAAAACCGGCTTGCGGATCACTGACGTACTCGGTCGAGTCGATGTGAACCTGAATGAGCTTAAAGCCTATGAGGTTCGCAAAGGAGACGTTTTATTTACTAGAACCTCTGAGACGGTCGAGGACATTGGCGTCGCGTCGGTAATGCTTGATGAATCTTACAAGACTGTGTTTAGCGGGTTTGTCCTTCGCGCCCGACCATCCGACCAAAGCCTCAACGACGAATTCAAACAGTATTGTTTTTCGACGAGGTACTTTCGGCAACAAGTGACAAGTCGGGCGAGTTATACAACCCGCGCCCTGACAAATGGCCGCTCACTATCAGCAACATTCCTCGCACGCCCACCTCTCCCCGAACAACGCGCCATTGCCGCCGCGTTGAGCGATGCGGATGCGTTGATTGCTTCACTTGATGCGCTGATCGCGAAGAAGCGCGATCTAAAGCAGGCCACCATGCAGCAGCTCCTCACCGGCAAAACCCGCCTCCCGGGGTTCACGGGCGAGTGGGAGGTAAAGCACCTAGGGGATGTCGGATGTTGCATACGTGGTGTGAGCTATAAGGGAGACAGCGACCTCTCGCCCCGTGACACGTTGCAGACTAAACGACTACTCCGATCTAATAATGTTCAAAACGCAGTCATCGTAACGTCGGAACTGCAATTTGTGAGCGTCAACTGTGTATCGTCAGAACAAGTCCTCAAGAGCGATGATATTTTGATTTGTATGGCCAATGGCAGCAAAGCACTTGTTGGAAAAGCGGGGCGCTTCCTAATTAGTGACGGTTATGACTACACATTCGGCGCTTTTATGGGGTGCTTCCGTCCAGCGTTAGGGCTTGCTGACCCCAATTTTGTCTTTTCAATATTTCAGACGAAACAGTATCGCGACCACATTAGTAACCTTCTAGCAGGTTCTAGCATCAATAATTTAGCCCCTCGCAACATTGAATCGCTCGAATTCGCCTTCCCATCCCTATCCGAGCAAATCGACATTTCTGCAACTCTCTCCAACATGGATGCCGAGCTTATCGCCCTCGAAGTAAAGCGCGGAAAAGCTTACGCGTTGAAACAGGGCATGATGCGAGAATTGCTGACCGGAAGGATCAGGCTGGTATGAGCACCAAACCAAACCCCATCGTGGGCCAGATCGAGAAAAAAACCCAGGCGCGCATCATTGCTTTATTCCGCAATCAGATGGGCTATGAGTATCTCGGCAACTGGATTGACCGCGAGGGCAATAGTAACATTGAAGAAGAGTGGTTACGCCCTTTTCTCAAATCAGGCGACCATAACGAAGCCTTGATCGCCCGCGCGCTATTTGAACTCCGGAAAGTCGCGACCGACCAGTCGCGCAGCCTCTATGACGTCAACCGCTCGGTCTACGATTTGCTCCGTTATGGCGTGAAGGTGAAGGCGGAGGTTGGCGAGAACACGCAAACCGTCTGGCTAATCGACTGGGCGAACCCAGAAAAGAACCACTTCGCGATTGCCGAAGAAGTGGCGATCAAACCGGCTGATGCCGATGCCAAGTCTTATGGCAAGCGTCCTGATATCGTGCTCTATGTCAACGGTATTGCACTCGGTGTGCTCGAGCTGAAACGCTCCACCGTCTCAGTGTCAGAAGGTATTCGTCAAAACCTCGACAACCAGAAGAAAGTTTTTATCCAACCTTTCTTCACCACCATGCAACTCATCATGGCGGGCAACGACACTGAGGGCATGCGCTATGGCGCAATCGAAACCCCAGAAAAGTATTATCTCACTTGGAAGGAACCAAGCGAGGTTGAAAACCCGTTGGATCGCACACTTTTGCAAACCTGCAACAAGCACCGCTTTCTCGAACTCATTCACGACTTTTTGGTATTTGATTTAGGCACCAAAAAACTTTGCCGACAAAACCAATATTTCGGCGTGCGTTCTGCACAAGACCATGTGAAACGGCGCGAAGGCGGAATTATCTGGCATACGCAAGGCTCCGGCAAAAGCCTGACTATGGTGTGGCTAACAAAATGGATACGTGAGCACATAGAGGATGCTCGCGTGCTCATCATCACCGACCGCAAAGAACTCGATGAACAAATCGAAAAAGTCTTCAAAGGCGTGAACGAGGAGATCGTGCGCACAAAGAGCGGCTCCGATCTTATCACTAAGCTAAATGACACCAATCCTTGGCTACTATGCTCGCTAATTCATAAATTCGGCGGCAAGGACGATGACGACGAAGAAGGCGACATCGCGGGTTATATCGAGGAGATGCAAAAGTCGCTGCCCAAGGGCTTCAAGCCTAAGGGCGACATCTATGTCTTCGTCGATGAATGCCATCGGACACAAAGCGGCGATCTCCATGACGCCATGAAGGCGATCCTGCCGCACGCCATGTTCATCGGCTTTACTGGCACGCCGCTGCTGAAAAAAGATAAGAAGAAAAGCGTTGAGATATTTGGCCCTTATATCCACACCTACAAGTTCGACGAAGCTGTGAGCGATGGCGTTGTGCTGGATCTGCGTTATGAAGCACGAGACATCGACCAGGATATTACATCACCCGACAAGATTGATAAGTGGTTTGATGCCAAGACGAAAGGTCTGACCGACCTTGCCAAGGCGCAGCTCAAACAACGCTGGGGCACGATGCAAAAAGTGCTCTCAAGCCAATCGCGGCTTGAAAAAATCGTTGCCGATATTCTATTCGATATGGGCACTAAAGACCGCCTGATGAGCGGACGCGGCAACGCCATGCTAGTGTCATCAAGCATCTACCAAGCCTGTAAGTTCTACGAGCTCTTCGACAAGACCGAGCTTGCTGGAAAATGTGCGATCGTCACCTCCTACAAGCCCTCACCTAACGACATCAAGGGTGAGGAAAGTGGTGTAGGGCTAACGGAGCGACTGCGTCAGTTTGAAATCTACAATAAGATGCTCGGCGGGCAAGACGTTGAAAAGTTTGAGAAAGACACTAAGAAGAAATTCGTCGACGAGCCGGGACAGATGAAGCTGTTGATCGTCGTGGACAAGCTTCTGACGGGGTTCGATGCGCCGTCTGCGACCTATCTCTATATCGACAAGCAGATGCGAGATCACGGCCTGTTTCAAGCCATCTGCCGAGTGAACCGCTTAGACGGCGACGATAAGGAATACGGTTACATCATTGACTACAAAGACCTGTTCAAAAGTCTGGAAACATCTATCCATGACTATACGGTTGGCGCACTTGATGGCTATGAGAAGGATGATGTCGCCGGTCTACTATCGGACCGGCTCGACAAAGCACGCGAGCGTCTCGATGAAGCACTTGAAACCATAAGGGCACTTTGCGAGCCGGTTGAGCCGCCACGTGACACAACCGCCTATCTCCGTTTTTTCTGCGCTGAGAACACTGCCAAAAAGACAGCCCTAAAGGAAAATGAACCCAAGCGACTGACACTCTATAAACTCACGGCGGCGCTACTACGCGCTTACGCCGATATCGCCAGCGAAATGACCGAAGCCGGATATTCGGACGCCGAAATCAAAAAGATAGGAGCTGAAGTTGACCACTTCGAAAAGGTTCGCAATGAAGTGAAACTTGCAAGTGGTGATTACATTGATCTCAAGATGTATGAACCAGCAATGCGGCATTTGATCGATACATATATCCGGGCTGAAGATAGCGAACTTATTTCTGCCTTCGACGACATGTCACTCATTCAACTCGTCGTGGAGCGTGGCGCTGACGCGATAAATGCATTGCCGAAGGGAATTCGCGAAAGCAAAGAGGCGGTCGCCGAAACGATTGAAAACAACGTTCGCAAACTCATTATCGATGAGACGCCAATCAACCCGAAATATTATGAGACAATGTCGGAGCTTCTGGACGCGCTAATCGAGCAACGGAAAAACCAAGCAATCGACTACGAAAAATACCTTGCCGAAATCGTCGCTCTGACGAAGAAGGCAAAAAATCCAGCGAGCGGCGCGACCTATCCGGCTACATTGAACACCGCCGCCAAGCGGGCGCTCTACGATAACCTCGGCAAAGATGAGGCCCTCGCGATAGCCGTCGATACCGAAATACGCAAAACAAAAAAGGATGATTGGCGCGGCAACAAATTCAAAGAAAAGGAAGTCCGCAACGCAATCCGAGTACACGTCACCGACGAGGCGCTTGTCGATCTGATCTTCGATCTGGCGAGGAACCAACATGAATATTGAGACGCGCCAAATCACCGTTGGCGGCCTTCGCGTTGATGTGGTTCGAAAGCCTATAAAAAATCTTCATCTAGGCGTCTATCCACCTCACGGGCGGGTGCGGGTTGCTGCACCGCTCACCGTGAGCGACGAGGCTGTGCGCTTGGCTGTTGTCACGCGCATGGGGTGGATCAAGCGTCAACGGGTGAAATTTGAGATGCAATCACGGCAATCGGAACGATCTTATGTCTCGGGTGAAAGTCACTATTTCTTAGGGCAACGCTATCGCTTGGCCCTCATTGAGGGCGCGCGTGCTGGACACGTCCATGTGCGAAACAGCAGAAGTCTCGAGCTTCATGTTCGCGCTGGCAGCAACCGAGCAGTTCGTGAACGCGTATTTCTGGCTTGGTATCGCAACGAGCTTAGACACCGTGCAGCCCCGCTCGTGGAAAAATGGGCCGCTGAAATGCAAATCCCCCTTCCTGCCTGCGGAATAAAGCGCATGAAGACCAAGTGGGGAACATGTAACATTGAGGCCCAACGCATCTGGCTCAATCTTGAGTTAGTCAAAAAGCCGACGCAGTGCCTCGAATACATAGTTGTGCACGAGATGACGCATTTCTCCGAGCGGCAGCATTCGGATCGATTCGTCGCTTTAATGGATCGGATGCTTCCGCAGTGGCGACTAATTCGAGATGAACTCAATGCCGAGCCGCTATCACATGAAGACTGGGACATGTGAGGCCTGCATTCCGCCGGAAGAGAAAAGTGGTGCCGCTTAGGTGACTCGAACACCTGACCCCCTCATTACGAATGAGGTGCTCTACCAACTGAGCTAAAGCGGCTCCGTGCGTGCTGGCCGTTACTATGGCCTTACTAGCACAAAAGCTTGGGGGCTAACCCCCTGAATTCTATCGTCTTCCGCCGCACGACCTTCTAATTACGAATGAGGTGCTCTACCAACTGAGCTAAAGCGGCACGGAC
>TARA_R110002074_G_scaffold54495_4_pt1 | contig 19901 bp, 22 predicted proteins | sample TARA_R110002074 | Tara Oceans TARA_R110002074 (sample SAMEA4397215) | marine metagenome | biome: Polar Biome; feature: [MIX] marine epipelagic wind mixed layer (ENVO:01000061); material: water (ENVO:00002006), including particulate matter (ENVO:01000060) such as... | depth 10-100 m | reverse complement strand
AGATGAGTTTTTATTTGAAGGCACTATTAGAGAGAATATCATGTTCCCAAGACCAAATGCTAGCGAAGAAGCATTACAAAATGCTGTTAAAGCCGCTTATGTAAATGAATTTACCGATCGTTTTGATGATGGCTTAGAAACCTTAATAGGAGAAAGAGGCGTAAAATTATCTGGAGGTCAACGCCAACGTATTGCAATTGCGCGAGCTATTTTAGCAGACCCAAAAGTGATTATTTTAGATGAAGCAACCTCAAATCTAGATACCGAAAGTGAAGGCTTGATACAAAAAAGTTTATCGGAACTAACCAAAAACAGAACAACCATTGTTATAGCACATCGTTTAAGTACCATTAAAAAAGCAGACCAAATTTTGGTTATAGAAGATGGTAGGATTGCCGAACAAGGAACACATGAGGAATTGATAACACAAAAAGGAAGATATTATAATCTATATACTTATCAAGCAAAGATTTAAGAGTTGGCTGATAATAGTATAAATTATTTATGTAATACTTTTAAACGTAGGAAAATTAATAGAGAAAATAAACCAAATACAGAAAACCCTATAAAAAGAGGTAATACAGAATCAAATACAAAACTACCTATATAATTTGCTATTGGAACAGCCATTACTGTTGAAACAAAACCATTAATTGCAGCACCAATTCCTGCAATATGACCTAATGGTTGCATAGCCAATGAGCGCAAGTTTCCAAATAAAAAACCAATAGCAAAAAACTGCAAAGCAAAGAAACTAATAAGTACTTCAAAACTAGGATTAACACCAGACCAAAATAAAACCACATACAAAACAGAAATTGCACAATAAGCAATTGTCCCAAGATAAGCAATGCGCCACATACCAAATTTCACTACATAGCGACTATTTAAAAAAGTTGCTAAACCAACAGCAATCGCTAAACTTGCAAATATATATGGAAATTTATCTCCCAAATCGTATTGCTGCTCAAAGATTTGTTGTGCAGTACTTAAATACACCATAAACGAGCCAGTAATAAAACCTGAAACCAATGTAAATGCAACGGCATTTTTATGTTTTATAAACTCCTTGGCACCATTTAAGAATAGCATTGGCGTAAACTTGATACGGTTTTTGTCACTTAAGGTTTCATCTTGGCGCCTCCAAAACCAAAACATAACAACCACACCAAATGCTAGGTTTACATAAAAAATAGATTCCCAATTATAAAAGTTTAATAAAAATTGCCCAAGAGTAGGTGCAATAACTGGTACCAAAATAAATGCCATCACAACAATAGAGAGTACTTTTGCCATATAATTGCCACTGTACGAATCCCTAATCATAGCAATGCTCAATGTTCTAGGTGAGGCTAGTCCAACTCCTTGTAGCACACGACCAAAAATCATCATTTCAAAACTTTTGGTTGTGACACAAATTAAGGTAGCAAACACAAAAACAGAAAACCCAATGTAAACAATTGGTTTTCTTCCAAAACTATCTGATAAAGGACCAAAAATAAGCTGACCAAAACCTAAACCCAAAAAAATCATGGTGACTAACAACTGATTATCATTTGGGTTCTTAACATTAAATACAGCACCTATTTCTGGAAGCGCTGGTAATAGCGCATCAATTGAAAGTGCAACGATAGACATTAACGAGGCCATTAATGCCACAAATTCAAATTTAAAAGTTTGCTTGTTTTGCATTGTGCAAATGTAATTTAATTCTATTGAGTACATTAAAACTAATTACCAATATGCTCTATTTATATTGTTACATTTGTATTGCATATTAAAATTGGAGATTTGTCTTTTAAAAAATTAATAGATCCTTTAAAAAATACACTTGAGAATTTACAATTTGAAACACCTTTAGGTTTTCAAAAAGTAAGTTTACCAAGAATAAAAAGTGGCGTAAATGTATTTGGTATTGCGCCCGAAGGTTCAGGAAAAACAACAACATTAGTACTTAGTGTCATCCAAAAGTTAAATGGAAAAGCATTTGAAGATGTTCCACGAGCTATTATTGTTGTTAAGAACAAACAAGAAGCTCTAGCTTTAAGAGATACATTTAAGGTATTTACAAGGCAAACAAATTTACGTGTGTATTGTGCTTATGAGGAGCATAGCGTTGATGCACAGCGTGATGAAATCTATGTTGGAGTCGATGTGATTATCGCTACACCTAAGCGTTTAAATAAATTGTTTCTACTTAATAGTATTAATTTGAGTCAGTTAAAATTATTTATTGTTGAAGATGCTGAGTTCACAACTATTAGTAATAACTTTCAGGATATTAATCGAATTTCAGAGAGTATAAATAAATGTCAATATGTGATTTTTGCTAAGAGTTTTGATGCAAAAATTAAGCGATTTAAAGAATCGTTTATGTATAACTCTCAAGTTGTAATGGTTAATTAATACTGTAATTTTTTAAAAACCACAACATGTTATTAGACACTTTAATCAAAATATTTAATCGAGACCTAAATAAATTGAAGGCAGAGATAGAATTATACAACAATGAAACCAATTTATGGGTTGTTGACAAAGCTATTTCTAATTGCGCAGGAAACTTATGTTTACATATTGTAGGTAACCTTAATACTTATATTGGTGCCACTCTTGGGGATTCTGGGTATATTAGGCAGCGTGATTTGGAGTTTTCTTTAAAAAACACTCCTAGAACTGAGTTATTAAATCAAGTAGATGAGGTTATGATAATTGTGGAAAATACATTAGCTAAGTTAACTCCAGAAGATTTAGAAAAGGAATACAAAAGAAAGGTTTTTGAAGATTATATGACGACTGGCTACTTCCTGGTGCATCTTACAACACATTTAGCTTATCATTTAGGACAAATAAATTATCACAGACGCTTATTAGATTTGTAAGCATATAAAATATGAAACCAGCCACTATTACCGAACTTAAAAAAGAACTAAAATACAGGTCTCAAGAACAGCTTATAGAGTATTGTTTGGCAATGGCGCGTTTTAAACTAGAGTCAAAAGAGCTATTAACCTATTTGGTGTTTGAATCGGAAAATGAAACAGCTTATATAGAAAGCGTTAAAGGCTATATATTAAGTGCATTTCAAGAGATAACTGCTACCAATTTTCATTATATTAAAAAAAGTGTTCGTAAAATATTACGACAAACAAAACGATTTATACGCTATTCAAAGAAAAAAGAAACCGAAGCAGAATTACTTATATATTTCTGTAAAGAACTTGGTAAAATGAGACCATCTTATAAGCGAAATACTGTATTGACTAATACATACAATAAGCAGCTGGAATTAGCTCAAAAAGCCATTGCAAAAATTCACGAAGATTTGCAATATGATTTTAACTTGATGATTGAAGAACTAGAAAGTTAATTCGTTAAAGCCTTCATAAATTATCATATAAGCTCAAACAAATTTTTACCTTTATCATTGTAAAATTAACACTATGAATTTTAAACACTACTTCGTTTTAAGTTTTGCTTTTTGTATTATAGCAATCACTCACGCTCAAGAAATGTCCTTTGAAGAGTACAATCCTAAATCTACATTAGTTGTTCCTGGTGATAGTATTTTTAGAGCTAAATTTCCATTTATCGATGTTCATGGACATCAATACAGAATGCCAACACAAGATTTAACTTCCGTTGTTGCAGATATGGATAAATTAAATATGGGAATCATGGTTAATTTAAGTGGTCGTACAGGAGATCAACTAGTACAATCGGTTAAAAATATTGCCGCTAATTTTCCAAATCGATTTGTAGTTTTTGCAAACATAAATTTTGAAGGAGCTGGTGCTGAGGGCTGGACAGAAAAAATGGTTGCGCAATTAGAACAAGATGTTAAAAATGGTGCTCGGGGCTTAAAAGTTTATAAAAGTTTAGGATTGCGTAATAAAGATGCACAAGGAAATAGACTCGCAATTAACGATAAAAGGCTGGATCCAATTTGGGCAAAATGTGGAGAATTAGGTATTCCAGTATTAATTCATTCAGCAGATCCTGCCTCGTTTTGGGATGAATTTGATGGTGATAATGAGCGTTGGTTAGAGTTGAAGACCCATCCAAGACGTAAACGTAGCGATACAAATCCTGCACCTTTTCAGCAATTAATGGATGAGCAGTATAATATAATTAAAAAGCATCCTAACACGCTATTTATAAGTGCTCACATGAGTTGGTTGGCTAATGATTTGGGAAAACTCGCCAAACTACTAGACCAAATGCCAAACATGAATGTTGGTATAGGAGCCATCATTGCCGAATTGGGAAGGCAACCACGTTTTGCTAAAGCGTTTATTACCAAATATCAAGATCGTGTGTTATTTGGAAAAGATAGCTGGAAACCAGAAGAATTCCCTACTTATTTTAGAGTACTTGAAAGTGCCGATGAATATTTTCCTTACCATAAAAAATACCATGCCTATTGGGCAATGTATGGATTGGATCTTGACGACGAAGTTCTTAAAAAAGTGTACTACAAAAATGCCCTTCGCATCGTTCCGGGATTGGATAAAAGTATGTTCCCTGAGTAATATGACATTTGATAATTATAAAATATCTCTATTAGAGGCTAATGATGGCAGTGCTTTCTTCAAGTTAATAGACTCTAATAGGCAACGGTTAGAAGATTTCTTTGCTGGGACTGTTTCTAAAACATTAACACTGCAAGACACTTTAAACTATTGCGAAAAAATTCAACTACGCATAAGTGATTTAAGTTATTTACCTTATATGATAACAGATATGCATACCAAAGCATTTGTGGGCTTAGTAGATGTTAAAAACATAGATTTAAATGTTCCAAAGGCAGAACTCGGGTCATTTATAGACCACCAATACGAAGGTAAAGGCATTGTTTCTAAAGCAACAAGTTTAGTCATAGACCATATAGTTCAAGAATATAAATTCATTAAACTTTTATGCAGAGCAAGTATTAGAAATAAAGGTAGTATTGCTGTAATTTTAAAAAATGGTTTTGAGCTCGAAGGCACTATTAGAAAAGATTACAGAACAACAAAAGGCGAAATTGTTGATTTAAATTATTATGGTCGTGTTTTTACTTAAAGAGGGATATTTCCGTGTTTACGTTTAGGTTTATTTACTTGCTTATTTTCTAACATTGAGAATGCTTTTAATAATTTACGACGTGTATCTTCTGGTAAAATTACTTCATCTATAAAACCGCGTTCGGCAGCACTATAAGGGTTTGCAAATAGATTAGCATATTCTGCTTCCTTTTCTTTCCATTTAGCTTCAGGATCATCAGCAGATTTAATATCGCGTTTAAAAATAATTTCGGCAGCACCTTTGGCTCCCATAACTGCAATTTCCGCACTTGGCCATGCAAAATTCATATCGGCGCCAATATGTTTTGAGTTCATGACATCGTAAGCACCTCCATACGCTTTTCTGGTAATAACGGTCACTCTAGGTACAGTAGCTTCACTAAAGGCATAGAGTAATTTAGCGCCATTTACAATAATCCCATTCCATTCTTGGTCAGTTCCTGGTAAAAACCCTGGTACATCTTCCAAGACTAACATTGGGATATTAAAACAATCGCAAAAGCGCACAAATCGAGCTGCTTTTTTAGAGCTTTTAACATCTAAAACACCAGCTAAAAACATGGGCTGATTGGCAATGATACCAATACTTTTCCCACCTAAGCGTGCAAAACCAACAATAATGTTTTCGGCATAATCTTTATGTATTTCGTAAAAGGTATCCTTATCAATAATCCCTTTAATAACCTCTTGCATATCGTAAGGTTTATTTGGGTTATCTGGTACAATAGAGGACAGGCTGTCCCTAATTTCATCATTTAAGTTATAAGTAAGGTCACTGGGTTTTTCACGATTACTTTGAGGCAAATAACTCAATAGTGTTTTTACATCTTCAAGGCATTCTACATCATTGGCTGAGGTTTTATGTGCCACACCAGATTTAGCGGAATGGGTTGTTGCACCACCAAGTTCTTCCGAAGTGACTTCTTCATTAGTAACAGTTTTAACCACATTTGGACCAGTAACAAACATATAACTTGTGTCTTGTACCATGATTGTAAAATCTGTCATTGCTGGCGAATATACTGCACCTCCAGCACAGGGTCCCATAATAGCTGAAATCTGTGGAATGACACCAGAAGCCTGTACGTTTCTGTAAAAAATATCGGCATAACCACCTAAAGAGCGTACACCTTCTTGAATACGAGCACCACCAGAATCATTAAGACCAATTAATGGAGCACCAACGTTTACTGCCATATCCAGTATTTTGCAAATTTTTTCAGCATGTGTTTCAGATAAAGAACCTCCAAAAACAGTAAAATCTTGAGCAAATACATACACTAATCGTCCATCAACAGTACCATAGCCAGTGATGACACCATCGCCATAAAATTTCTGTTTTTCCATCCCAAAATCTTTGGTTCGATGCGTCACTAAAGTGCCTATTTCCTCAAACGAGCCTTCGTCCATAAGATAATTGATACGCTCGCGTGCAGTAAGTTTCTTTTTAGCGTGTTGTTTTTTAATACGTACTTCGCCTCCTCCTATATAGGCTTTTTGAAGTTTTTCGTTGAGGGTTTTTATTTTTGAGTCCATATTTTTTGTATTTGGTACACTTTGGTTACGCAAGTGTGACATTTATAGTTTAATAGGTTAGCTATTTATAATCTTCTCATTTTTAACTTTTAAAACATCTCGACTTTAGCCTGTCTTGAGCGACAATCGAAAGACTCGATGTGATAATAAAACCGTAAACTAATACTGTTTACTTAATTAGGTAATCGTAAAAGTTGCTGGTCTTCCAGATACTGCTTTAAGGCTATGAGTACTGCAATTTCAGCTTCTTCTTTATGCTGTTCTAATAATTTTTCTGGAGAATAATAATTTTTAACAAAGTGCGTATCAAAATTTCCTGAGACAAAAGCGTCATGTTCACAAACAAATTTCCCAAATGGTAACGTGGTTTGAACACCTTCAATATGGTAATTTTCAATAGCACGTAGCATTAATTGTATGGCTTCATTACGTGTTTTTCCATAGGTTACTAGTTTAGAAAGCATTGGGTCGTAATAAATAGGGATTTCCATACCTTCTTCAAATCCGTTATCCACACGAATTCCTTTTCCAATTGGTAATTTGTAGGTTTTAAGCGTGCCAACACTTGGTAAAAAATTGTTTAAAGGATCTTCGGCATACACGCGTAATTCCAAAGCATGACCCTTAATTTGTAAATCTTCTTGCTTAATCTCTAGAGCTTCTCCACGAGCTATTTTAATTTGAAGTTCTACCAAATCCACACCAGAAATCAATTCAGTTACAGGATGTTCTACCTGTAAGCGCGTATTCATTTCTAGAAAATAGAAATTGTGATCGGCATCCATTAAAAACTCTACAGTTCCTGCGCCTAAATATTCACAAGAACGTGCCACATTAATGGCAGCTTCTCCCATTTCTGCACGCAATTCTGGTGTTAAGATTGATGAAGGTGCTTCTTCAACTACTTTTTGATGTCGTCGTTGAATACTGCATTCTCTTTCAAAAAAATGCAACACGTTTCCATAACCATCAGCCATCACTTGAATTTCTATATGTCGAGGTGAAGTAACATATTTTTCGATAAATACCGAACCATCACCAAAAGCTGAAGTGGCTTCGCTAATGGCACGATTCATTTGCGACTCTAGTTCGCTTTCTTTTTCAACAATACGCATCCCTTTTCCGCCTCCACCTGCTGAGGCTTTTATTAGTATTGGAAACCCTATTTTTTTTGCGATTTCTTTTGCTTTTATAACATCTGTGATGGCTTCGTCTATACCTGGAACCATAGGAATATTATAAGTTTTAACCGCCTCTTTGGCTGCAAGTTTGCTTCCCATGATTTTTATGGCTTTAGATTTTGGGCCAATAAACGTGATGTTATTGTTTTCGCATAACTCTGCAAAGTGAGCATTTTCACTTAAGAAACCATAACCTGGATGTATGGCATCTACATGTAAATTTTTGGCCACTTCAATTATTTTTTCACCCAATAAGTAGGATTGACTTGATGGTGGTTTACCAATATATGCTGCTTCATCAGCGTATCTTACATGTGGTGCATTTCTATCAGCTTCCGAAAAAACAGCAACAGTTTTTATTCCCATTTTTTTTGCTGTTCGCATCACACGAATGGCTATTTCGCCTCTATTTGCAACTAATATTTTTTTCATGTTATTCGAATTCAATTAATAATTCATTTTTTTCAACAGCATGCCCTTTAATAACCGAAATATTTTTTACGATTCCATTACGAGGAGAGGTGATTATGTTCTCCATTTTCATTGCTTCAAGAATTAATAAAGCATCATTTTCTTTCACCTCTTTACCAACCTCAGCAATAATATCAAGAATTAATCCAGGCATTGGTGCTTTTATCTCATTAATTAATTTTGTGGTTCCAAGCTCAAAACCCATTTTTTTAATTAAATAATCTAAATCATTGTTAATGTTTATGTTGTAGGTATTATTATTAACTTTTACTTTATATGATTTCGTTTTAAAATCTGATTCTATTGTTTCGGTAATTATTGATTTATTGTTGATAAGTACATGATGTTTAGATTTTGAGATTCTAATAATATCGGTATTGTGAACATCAGAAGCTTTTAATTTGAATTCATGCCCAGAATTTACTTTCAATGTATATGTTTTGCTCATTTTTTATGTGAATTAGACAGCTTTTAAAGCTACAAAATTAAATGTAAGTTTTGTTTAAGAACATGAAGTTAGTCATGTTTTTAACTATTTTTTAATTATTTAAAATGTGAAATCTCCTGGTGTGCTTTAATAGCACGTCTGGATAATATAATTCCTATAATTAATGAGATAAAAGCACCCATAGATATTCCTGGAATAAAGCCTATAAATAAGAAGAAATCGTAAGCTCCATGGAATAAAACAGCTAGTAATAAACCAATAAGATTCCACTTTATACGGTTGTTAGAGAACTTTGCTTTTCCCATGTAATAACCCATTAATATGGCAAAAGTTGCGTGAGCAGGAATTGCGGTAACTGCCCTTATTAAGGCAACTTCTATACCACCTTGCAAGACATAAAAAAGGTTTTCAACTGCAGCAAAACCCATAGAAACCATCACAGCATATACAATGCCGTCAAACGGCTCATTGAACCCCTTTCTAGGTTGTGCATAATAACGCACCATGATATATTTGCTAAACTCTTCTATTAAACCAACCACAAAAAAGGCTTTTACAAATTGTTGCCAAATACTGTAATTATCAGGTAATGGTAAAAACAAATCAAAAAACACATACAAAAGCGTAGTTATGACAATGCTTAAAATTGCACCAAGCATAAAACTGACCAATAAAACACGTTTAGATTCCTTTTCATATTTATCTTTTATATAAATGTAGATAATTACGATAAGTATTGGAGTAGCAGTAGCAACTAAAAGATTCATGCAGGGAAATTAAAAAAATTAAAGTAATTTGTTTACTTGTTCTATGATAAAAGTATAATATGTATAATCTGCTGGAACTAACTTGAATAGTTCATTTCGATTTATAGAATAGAAATTAAGTTTATCTAAAGACATTAAAATAATGCCATCAACTTCCTCTTCTTGAATTTTTAGTTTGTTGACATCAACCAATAATTCACACAAATAAACATGCTGAAACTCACAATCAATGATACCATTTGGGTGCCTATTTACGTTCTTTCTAATGTCAATTTGTGTTAATTCATTTTTAGATATTTTTAGCCCAATTTCTTCCTTTACTTCACGTATGGCAGCTTGTAAAATAGATTCGCCAGATAATACATGTCCAGCAACCGAAACATCCCAAAAACTAGGAAAGGTTTCTTTATGTTTGCTTCTTTGTTGCAGCAAAAGGAAACCATTTTTAGTGTAAAACCAAATATGAACCGTTGGATGAAACAAACCTTTTTTATGTGCTTTGTCTTTTAATAAACTAGTTCCTGTGGGAATGCCGTTTTCTGTCCAAATGTCTATATACTCTTGCAAAATTTCAATTTTCACCAAATATAAGTTTTAAAAAAATAAGTGGCTTAAAAAATTAAATTAACTGTTGTAAGTGGTATTTTTGATAATCAAACTTTATTTCATGCGTATTTTAAAAAAAATCTTTTTTGGACTTATAGTGGTATTGATAATTGCAGTTATATCGGGCTTTATTTTTATCAATTCCTTGAAACCACAATATTCAGGCACTCTAGAAATTAAAAATTTACAGTCTCAAGTATCAGCATACTTTGACGATTATGGAATACCACATATCTATGCTGAAAACCAAGAAGATGCTTATACAACTTTAGGCTATTTGCATGCGCAAGACAGGTTGTGGCAAATGGAACTTATGCGACGTATTGCTCCTGGACGTTTATCAGAAATATTGGGAAAGGACCAATTGGAAATTGATAAGTTTTTTGCCACTATAGGGATTGAGGAAGCCACCAATAAAGCGATAAAAGACTTGGATAAAAATAGCAATGCCTACAAATTAGCGATGGCATATATAGATGGAATCAATCAGTTTATTGATGAAGGCCCAACACCAATAGAGTTTACTTTAGTGGGTGTTAAAAAAGAGCATTATCAATTAAAAGACATGTACAATGTTTTTGGTTATATGGCTTTTAGCTTCGCCATGGCACAAAAAACCGACCCATTACTTACAGCGATACAAGAAAAACTTGGAACTGCCTATTTAATTGATTTGGATATAGTACCAAATACCAATGGGACTTTAATCAAGACCAATACGCCAAAACTTGAAGTACTATATAATTTGTCCAATCAAATAACTCAAGTAACGAGTAAGTTGCCAATTCCTGCTTTTATTGGTAGCAACAGTTGGGTGGTTAATGCCAATAAAACAAGCAAAGGAAGTGTGCTGTTTGCCAACGACCCACATATTCAATATGCGCAACCAGCTGTTTGGTACGAAGCACATATTGTTACACCCAATTATGAGATGTATGGGTATCATTTAGCAGGTTTAGCTTTTCCTATATTAGGTCATAATAGAGATTATGCCTATGGTATGACTATGTTTGAGAATGATGACATCGATTTTTATCAAGAGACTAATAATCCGTCTAATAATGATGAATATAAAACACCAACTGGTTATGTAGCTTACCAAAAAAGCACTAAAATTATAAAAGTTAAAGATGAAGACGATGTTATTTTAGATATTAAATCGTCTAGACATGGCCCTATAATGAACAATGTTCAAGATGAAATTTCACATAATACTCCTATTGCCATGTCTTGGATATATACACAGCACAAAATTGATATTCTGGAAGCTAGTTATAAACTTTCACATTCTAAATCTATTGAAGATGTAAGAAAAGCAACATCATTGATTCATGCACCAGGTTTAAATATCATGTATGGTGATGCTAAAGGAAATGTAGCTTGGTGGGCTTCAGGGCAACTTTATACTCACAAAAAACATGTTAATCCTAAGTTTATTTTAGATGGTGCTAGTGGTGAAGATGATCCAGTTGAATATTTAAATTTCTCTAAAAATCCAATGGCAGAAAACCCTGATTGGAATTATGTGTATTCAGCCAACAATCAACCAGATTCCATAGCAGGAATACTATATCCAGGATATTATTTGCCTGAGGATAGAGCAAAACGGATTGTGGAATTACTTGAACCAAAAAATGATTGGGATAAAGAAAGTTTTTCAAAAATGATTATTGATGCTACGTCTCCCATAGCACCAAATATAGTATTGAAAAGCATTGATTTTATTAATACAGATTCACTATCAAGTAAACAATTAAAAGCATTGGAAGTCCTAAATTCCTGGAAAGGGGAAAATGATAAAGATGATATAGCGCCAACCATTTATCAGCGTTTTATTTATCGATATCTAGAGAATACTTTTAAAGATGAATTAGGTGATGTATTGTTTGGGCAATTGTTAAAAACACATTTAATTAAGCGTTCAATAGTAAATCAAATTGGCAACAAAGCCTCAATTTGGTGGGACGATATTGCTACAATAAATGTTAAAGAGGCTAAAGCTGAGATTCTAACAAAATCCTTTAAGGAGGCAATTGATGCCTTGGAAATGCAATTAGGTTCACAAATTTCTGGATGGAAATGGGGAACAGTCCATACCTTAGAACATAATCACGCTTTAAGTGTTGTAAAAGCTTTGAAACCATATTTTAATGTTGGTCCTTTTGAAGTTGGAGGTACCGAAGAGGTAATTGACAATAAGGCATTCGATTTTAATGATACAGGGTTATATCAAGCAAAAGTTGGGCCTTCAACCAGACGTATTGTAGATTTTTCGGATGTTGAAAATAGTATTAGTATTTTGCCAACTGGACAATCTGGCAACCCGTTTAGTGAACATTATGATGACCAAGCAGACATGTATAGCATAGGGGAATTTAGAAAAATGAAAATGAATAAAGAGGAGATTATCGCTACTTCAAGGTTGTTAATTATTAAACCAAAAAATTAAATAAAATTTCTGGTAATATAGAGACTGTCTAAAAAGTGCTTTTTTGTCATTTTGAGCTTAGTCTAAAAATCTCAATAATCAATAAATCAACATTTTAATTTTTAAGAGATTCTTCATTTTCATTCAGAATGACACTTTTTAGACAGCCTCTTTTTCGTGTACATTCTGTTTACTCAAAATAACTAAATGTATCTCCAGTTTTTATTTTTAAAACGGTTTCATAAATCATTCTAATCACATTTTCAACATCTTCTTTATGTACCATTTCAACTGTAGTATGCATATAACGTAATGGTAACGATATTAATGCCGAAGCTACACCACCATTGCTATAAGCAAAGGCATCTGTATCTGTTCCAGTTGCTCTCGATAATGCCGAACGTTGAAAAGGAATGTTCTTTTCTTCAGCAGTATCTATAATTAAATCGCGCAATTTTTGTTGTACAGCAGGAGCATAGGCAACCACAGGGCCTTTACCAATTTCTAAATGACCTTCTTTCTTCTTTTCAATCATTGGTGTTGTGGTGTCGTGAGTTACATCGGTCACAATCGCCACATTGGGTTTAATGGTTTCGGTAATCATTTGTGCGCCACGTAATCCAATTTCTTCTTGGACCGAATTGGTGATATACAATCCAAAAGGGAGTTTCTTTTTATTTTCATGTAATAGTCTAGCAACTTCAGCAATCATAAAACCACCCATTCTATTGTCCAATGCACGACATACAAATTTATCTTTGTTTAGTATATGGAATTCGTCTGGATACGTAATAACGCATCCAACATGCACACCCATTTTTTCAACTTCATCTTTGTCTTTTGCACCAATATCAATAGTGATATTGTCAGGTTTAGGTGGTTCTTCTTTAGCTTTACTGCGTGTATGAATTGCTGGCCAACCAAATACACCTTTAACAATACCTTTTTTGGTATGGATGTTTACAATTTTACTTGGTGCTATTTGGTGATCACTACCACCATTTCTAATCACATAAATTAATCCGTTGTCCGCAATATAATTTACATACCAAGAAATTTCATCGGCATGACCTTCAATAACCACTTTATAATCTGCTTCGGGATTAATAACACCAACTGCGGTTCCGTAAGTATCAGTAATAAAATCATCTACATAAGGTTTTAGATAATCCATCCATATTTTCTGGCCATCCCATTCGTAACCTGTAGGTGCTGCATTATTTAAATATTTCTCAAGAAAGTCCATCGACTTTTTGTTGAGTATCTTCTTTTTTGCCATTCTAAAATATTTTGCTCTAAATTAATAATATTAATAAGAATTTAAGGTTTAAAAGGGTGTAAAATATTAACTTTACATTATTAAGTTTTATTCAAGCGTACCATTTTGAATTTAACCCAATTATGAAAAAGAGCCTTAGCATATTACTATTGTTGCCTATACTTTGTTTTGGACAGGTTCAAGAAACTGTAATTGATACCTCACAAACAACATATTTGATAATTAAAGGCGATTCTATTCCAAGATTGTCAATAGATTTAGACGAAGTCATGCTATTGCACAAGCTGGAGTTTAACAGTAAAGAAGACAGGCGACGTTATTTAATTTTAAGGCGCAAAACATTAAAAGTTTACCACTATGCACAATTGGCAGCTGTGAGGTTAGATACACTTAATGCACGATTAAATAGATTGGAAAAGAAACGTGATAGAAAAAGGTATGCAAAAAAGATTCAAAAATATATGGATGGCGAGTTTTCAGCTGAACTTAAAAAACTAACTCGAACCGAAGGGCAAATACTTATTAAGTTAATACACAGGCAAACAGGACGTACAACGTTTGAGCTAATTAAAGAACTACGTAATGGGTGGCGCGCCTTTTGGTTTAATAACACCGCGAGTTTATTTGATTTATCATTAAAAAAAGAGTTTGATCCAATGAATGTGAAAGAGGATTATTTAATTGAAGATATTTTGCAACGTAATTTCCAGAGTGGACGCTTAGAGCGTCAAAAAGATGCGTTAGGACTGGACTTTTTCGAACTTTCCCACAAGTGGCTAAATACTCCAAAAACTGTAAACACCAACAAAGCAATTGAGCGAACAGACTAGGTTTGAGGAGCGACTCAATACATGGTCGCATGCTATAGGCGCTTTATTGGGCATTGCAGGATTGATTGTATTGATTTTACAACAAGACAATGCACCTTGGAGCATGTTTAGTGTGCTAACTTATGGTATTTCAATGATTATCCTTTTTAGTGCCTCTACATTATATCATGCAGTTAAAACTGAAAAGCGTAAGCATTATTTTAGAATCATAGACCACATAAGTATTTACTTATTAATTGCAGGTACTTACACACCTGTATTGTTATTAATGCTCGCAGATAGTAAGGGTTGGCCACTGTTTTATACGGTTTGGGCAATTGCCTTTTTTGGTGTGTTTTTAAAACTCTTTTATACAGGACGATTTGAAGTGTTTTCGACACTATTATATTTGGTAATGGGTTGGCTTATTGTGTTTGATTTTAGCGCATTGGCTGAAAGAATGCAAACCAACGGATTATTATTTCTATTTGCAGGTGGTTTGTTTTACACCGTTGGCATCGTATTTTATGCTATTAACAAAATACCTTATAATCACGTAATATGGCACGTATTTGTATTGGCAGGTGCCATTAGCCATTATTTTATGATTTTGTGGTTTGTAGTTTAAGTGAAAATGATGGATTTAATTTTGAGGTTTGTTTAACTTTACGTGTATAATCTCATTTTAATGTTTAAAAACGACGCTAAACGAACATAGCTGTTTTTTCTTACAAAGTCAAATATCAATTAACTTTAAGCACCATATCCAATCGCTGTACTTTGGTTGAAGATTCTGTTTTAGCATAAAGAAAATGGTAATTGTGCCATTTTCAGTTTATATTCTCTACCACTTAAAATCGGTAAGATGATAGATAAGAAGTTGGATGAAATAATTTTTAAAATACTAACCTTTAATCACTTCTTTGTATTCCTCAAAAAACGCTTCAAACGGAGTCATTTTTTCACTAAAGAATGCCATAGTATCTTGCCAAGTGTTTTTATTGTGTATAGATACTTTTTGGTTTAAAGGCACATAAATACGCGATATTTCTTTGCCATTCTCTAAGTAATACTCCTCCTTATAAATGGCATCAGGTAAGTAGTTATCTAATAAAATATTTTTTAATGCTGTTAGTTTTTCCCAGCAGTTAATACGGTTTTCTAGATTGTCTTCTAAATCTAGAGCTATGAATGCTTTTTTAGTATCGAAGTAAAATTTAAACGAAAGCCCTTTTATCTTAGTATTGTACAGTATCCATTTTCTTGGAAACGATTTACCAAAACTAGTCCAAAATTCTTGCCGTATTAGTCGTGAATTTTCTTTACTGAACATTTAAAAAAAGACATTAGATAAGAGATAAAGACCAATACATAATATTCTTTATTTTTTAGTATTCAGTCTCATATTAAATAAAAAATGCAATCGCCACAGCTACAATAATTGCCAAAATCTTGTTTAAATTAAATTTATGGCCTTCGCTGCTTTCAAACAAAATGGTTGTGGAAATATGTAGAAAGATACCAACAACAATAGCGTTTATATGAGGCAATAATCCAGGCACTAACTCCATATTGTTGGAAACAATAGTCCCAAGAGGCGTCATTATGGCAAACAAAGTTAAAAACAGGATGATTTGATATGCTTTATAGTTTGATTGAAATAAGTATGACGTTATAAGTATAGCAATAGGTATTTTATGAATAAGCACTCCATACACCATATCGTTATGCTGATGTATTGGAAAGCCTTCTAAAAAAGCATGTAAACATAAACTGCCAAATAGTAACCATGGAAAGGTATGGCCGTTTTTATGAATATGGATATGTCCATGTTCGGCACCTTTAGAAAAGAACTCCAAAAATATTTGCAACAACACACCAGCCATAATGAACAAACCTGCACGTTTAGCGTCTAAATGATCAAATACCTCTGGAAGCAAATCAAAAAAAGTAAGTGACATTAAAAATGCACCACTAAAAGCCAACAGGATTTTAATGTTCTTTATAGGTTTGTTTTTTGCAAACTTTACAATTACAAACCCTAAGATGACTGCATATATCGGGAAGAGGTATTTATTCATATTACATAAAAATCATAATCAAACGCTCGGAACTATGTTTATTATATTTATTGAGTTTGTAATCGCCAAATACATCTAACAATTGTATGTTGGCTTTTGCAAACATTTTTTCAAAATCCTCAAGTGTTAACGCTTTAACAAGTTCTTGATAATTATAAGGTTTACCGTTTGCTTCAAACGAAATATCTTTTACAATAAAGCCATTCTCTATATAGCGTTCTAAATTAAAAGCGATGCCATCTATTGTTTTTGTGTTTGCTTCTACAAGGTTATTCATCACAAAATCAGCATTTAAAAAGTCTATTACCCCAATTCCATGGTCGTTTAAATTTGTTTTAATAGCCTTAATGGTGTTTAAATCATCTTCATCATTTTTAAAAAACCCAAAGCTAGTAAACAAGTTGAAAACTGCATTAAATTGCTTAGGATAAGCTTTGCGCATATCATGTACCTGAAAATGTAAGGTGTCGTTTTCAAACTGTTTGGCAAATGCAATGCTTTTTTCTGAAAGGTCTATACCAGTAACTTCGTATCCAAGAGCGTTTAAATACACTGCATGGCGCCCTTTGCCACATGCCACATCCAAAATCGAACTGTTTTCAGGAATGTTTAGGTAGCTTGTAAGGTTATCCATAAAGGCTCGCGCTTCTTTGTCGTCTCTATGCTTATACAAAATATGATAAAACGGTGTGTCAAACCATGAAGAATACCAATCTTTCTTGTCTTTTGTCATACATTAATATGTGTCGCAACAAAAATAAAGTATTTTTGCAATCTATTTGCTCGCCAAGCGAGATTTGAGTATTAATTTTTTTTTTAATAATCTAAGAGTTGTTTTAATTAATACAAAGCGAACTTGCTCTGAGGTTTAATTTGTCTATGGATAATAATTTTAAAATGGTTGCCAAAACCTTATTTGGCTTTGAAGAGCTTTTAGCAAAAGAATTAAGAAATTTAGGAGCTCAAGAAGTTAAAATAGGTGTACGTAACGTTAGTTTTGTTGGAGATAAAGGTTTTATGTACAAGGCCAATTTGGCATTGCGTACAGCTATTAAAATTTTAAAACCCATAAAAACTTTTAGAGTCGCTAATGAGCAAGATTTATATAACAATATTTATAAAATGCCTTGGGATGACTATATGTCTGAAAATGGTTCCTTAGCCATAAATGCCACAGTTCACTCCGATAAATTTACGCATTCGCAATACATAGCATTAAAAACAAAAGATGCTATTGTAGATAAATTTAGAGATACCAAAGGCACAAGACCTAATGTAGATTTACGTTTTCCAGATTTAAAAATAAACATTCATATTGATAGGCAAACTTGTACTGTGTCTCTTGATAGTTCAGGAGAATCGCTGCACAGACGTGGTTATAAAACAGCAACTAATATTGCACCAATAAATGAAGTATTGGCAGCTGGTTTAGTGATGTTATCAGGTTGGGATGGACAAAGTGATTTCATGGATCCAATGTGTGGCAGTGGCACCATTCTTATAGAAGCAGCAATGATTGCGTGTAACATTCCTCCAAACTTAATGCGTAAGGAATTTGCGTTCGAGCGTTGGCAAGATTGGGATGTTGAGTTGTTTGAAAAAATTGAAGAATCATTACTTAGTAAAACGAGGGATTTTCATCATAAAATAATTGGTTACGATAAATCGCCATCAGCAGTTAGAAAAGCTAATGATAATATTAAAAACGCCAATTTAGAAGATTTTATCAAGGTAGGCCATGAAGATTTCTTTAAAACCCGAAAAGCAGGCGATTTGCCTTTGCACATGGTCTTTAATCCGCCTTATGGTGAACGTTTGGAGAGTTTGAATGTAGAAGAGTTTTATGGAGATATAGGTACCACTTTAAAACATGGCTATCCTGGAACCAATGCATGGTTAATAACTTCTAACCTTGAGGGGTTAAAGCATGTTGGTTTGCGACCTTCTAGAAAAATCAAGCTATTTAATGCAAAACTAGAAGCACGTTTGGTAAAGTACGAAATGTATGAAGGCAGTAAAAAGGCTAAAAAACAGGAGTAGGTTTAATTTAGTAACTAAAAGGAAGATACATGGTTATAAATTGGGAAGCAGTAGCGGCTATTGCAGGACTCCTTGGAGCAATAGGAGTGATAGTTACATTGATTTATTTATCTACACAAATAAAGCAAAATAACAAGCAATTACGAGGAGAGGCTACAACTGCAGTTTATGAATATCAACGAACCCTGACCGAAATGTTGAGCGCAGATACAGAATTGTATTAAATAGCTCTAAGAGGCAATGAAGATATTAATTCACTTACTGAATGGGAAAAACAGCGATTTACCTTATGGTGCCTTCACGAAACATGGATGTGGGAAATGTGTCATAAGCTATATAAGCAAGGAGCTCTTAATGAGGCATTATACTATGGAAAAGTGAAATATTGGTTGCAACTTCACAGTTCACCAGGCCGAAGGGATTGGTGGAATACCCACGCAGTTATACTTAGTGATGAATTTTACAAAGAAATCTCAGCAGAGTTAGAAGCCATTCCTGTAAAAAAGCTACGTGAATCAAATCCTATATTCGATTCAAGTGTGCATGAAGGTGCTGAAAATAATATATAAAAAACAATAGGCTACAAACATTTTGCTTATAGCCTATATTTTTAAAGTGTTTTACCTTCTTTTGGGTACTCATTAAACAAGTTCACTACTAGTTCGTTGACATATTCTGGTAATTTCTTGTTGTATCTGCTTAAATCACATTTTATGGATGCTTGCCAAATTATTTGGTTTTTTTCAAGATCCGATACGTAAACCACTAAGGTTTCTTCGGTGTAAATAGTAGTGTTTATGGTGCATTCTTCCCAATAGGTATATTCACCCTGTTCTTTACAATCGAAAAAGGTAGCTTCTTTTTCTTCAACCAATAAATTAAATCCAGCTTGCAATTGTGGCTCTGAGAGATTGGTTTTATATCCTCTGTTTACCATTTGAGTTTTAATTGCGTTTCCTATGAGTTCACGTACTTTAATATTGTCATGGTTTGGATATCTTGGGTTTTTTACAAATAAATCGTCAACGCACAATATAAAAGTGTCATAGCTATCAAAATTGACACTTTCGTCAAACTCGGAGAGGACAGCCTCGGTTGGTGCACAACCAAAAAGGGTAAGAAGAAAAATTAAACTAAGTGTTTTTAAGGGTTTCATAGTTTTGGAATTTATGGATTAATATTTTTCCAGTAA